>Ga0307515_10000564_pt1 | contig 87296 bp, 94 predicted proteins | sample 17_EM_MG_FD_194513 | JGI IMG/M metagenome (GOLD analysis project Ga0307515, IMG submission 194513) | Populus trichocarpa ectomycorrhiza microbial communities from riparian zone in the Pacific Northwest, United States - 17_EM | ecosystem: Host-associated > Plants > Roots > Unclassified | place... | reverse complement strand
TGCGTGTACCCAATGAACCCATTCCGACGTATGGTCACAGTTGGCCCCAACGCCAGAGTGTTTGTTTAAAATAGGAGACCGACAGAGCGAGAAGAACCGGTGAAACAGCGATTGGAGGGCGATATGCAATGCGACGCGTGGTATTGAGACCGGGTGCGGAGTAATCCGCCACCGGGTTGTCTCTGACGGCTCTGACGGAGCGCGTCCACTCTGACGGAGCCTTTCCGCCCGGACGGAAATTTTTTTTGCTGATGCAGCATACACCGAGTACAGCATACACCGAGTACAGCATACACCGATTACAGCATACACCGAGTACAGCATACACCGAGTACTGCATACACCGAGTACAGCATTCATCGAGTACAGCATACACTGAGTACTACACACACCGCATACTGCATTATCCCAAGATCGACTGTCTTCCGCTCCCAAGCTAGTCTTTCATCTCTCGGCAGACCATGTTGAACTCAATTCTCTACATTCGCACAATTACGAGTTAACCAATGAATAGAGTCTCAGCTCTCGTCGCGCCTCCCTCCTGAACTACCGCCTCCAGATCGACCGCCTCCTAGTACTCCTCCAATCTCGCTCGATCACAGCCTCCAAGTGTATCTCTAAACTCGCATGATTACGGCTTCCAAGTTCGCACGATCACGGCCTCGAAGTGCATCTCCAAACTCGCACGATCATGGCCTCCATGTGCGTCGCGAAACTCGCTCGATCACAGCCTCCAAGAGCATCTCCCAACTCGCTGGATCACAGCCTTGAAGTGTATCTCTCAACTCGCTCGATTACGGCCTTCAAGTTCGCACGATCACGGCCTCCAAGTGCATCTCCAAACTCGCTCCCTTACGGCCTCAGAGTGCATCTCTAAGTTCACTCGAGGGTGAGATGATATGAAGGGATACCCGGCCACAATGAACACACAAATTGCGTGGATCTATGAACCCTTGACAACAGTGAGTGAGGACCCACACAAATTGCGTAGATCTACGAAGCTCAGCAAGAGTGCATGAGACCAAGAGCTGGGAAAGATAGAGTGTGCACTTCGTATAATGAGATGATGTCTATCCACCCCGGGGTCTCAAATATATACTCCCTGTCGCTGAGTCCATCTCCGTTATCCCTCTATCTCCGTATGTATATATATAGAGAGACTTAGATAATACATGCCATATTATGATGTAGCAAATCTTGTGACTGTACAAAGACCAATATGATCGATGAAATGCCTTGTGGTTATGGAACCCTAAGAACCACTGGTGTGAGAATACGGCACCAAGTCTCCCACAGAGCTTGTGCAGAGGTCTCAGCTGCTCTCGAAGTCTCCCGCAGACCTGCGCAGAGGTCTCAGCAGCTCCAAAATTTGACTATCCTAATAGTCAAATCTTGTAGCATCCTGAATGCACCTCCATCACTGCAGGTGCTTTCAGGAGCAGGTGAGAATGCTCTTGTAGAGTCTGAGAGCACTTTGCAAAGCTCGAGGGGGGGCTGAGAGCATCTGGAAGTACTTAGAAGCACTGGCGAGGGCAACCGGAGTGTCTGGGAGGTTTGCGTATGGCTTCCAGACGGAATTACATTTTGCTGATGTACGTCAAGTCAAATGTCGACAGAGCAATCGTGGGTCGCCACGTAAGCCTCTGAAGCAGATAAGCCAAATAGCCTTTATGGTGAAGGTTGTCTCTCAATTTATTAAGCAGTCTGTTTAAAGCCCTCTGAATAACCACATCAGGCGATAGAGAGGTTTTGACTATCCGAAATAAACGAGTTGCAAGATATCTAAGTTGAAGTTACTATTCGATTGATTGTTATGGGGGTTGGCACCCTGTATGGGAGCGTAATGCTTCAAAACAAACCAATCATACCTACACACAATAACCTTTGGGATGCGTGGTCTTCTATCTCAGAGCCTGGCTCGCAATAAAAGAGTACTCTAAGATATGACAGATATTATCATACCAAGGTTCGGACATAAACTTCAGTAGTCCAAGAAAGGATATAAAAGAATGACAAGAGCTCCGGCTTCTGGAAGGGTAGCCCCACAGTTACGAACGATACCTACCTGCAAAAGACAAAGTTGAAATATTATTAAGTTTCAAGTTCTTATTTTACTATTATTAGTATTACCAAAGTATATTAGTATTATTTATTAGGATTGAATGCGGTTCCCCCACCCCATGACTGAGAAAACATTCTCCAACAATTACGATATCATTGTGTACGCATTCACCTTGTTAATATGACGATTCCAAAAAGCAGATAATATATTTGCAGCACAGTGCATCTGGTGGCTGGCAAGTATTGTCCAGTATATGGAAATACTAAAGTTCTATTTCAAGTATCAAGTATTCCCATCAGAATACGTTAGGGATTTAGTTGTTATGCCATTACCCATTCAATCGTCTCAGGAAGAAATATTGTTCAAGGATAATATTTCGGAGTTGAATTTAGCAGAGGCGAATATTGAGAAATCATCCAAAGGAAATTATATTGAACATCCATCAAGGGAAAAGTTCTTGCCTAAGGAAACTAGCGACTGCCTTCCAATTTATACTACTAGAAGCGGGAGAGTTTTTAAGCCACAAAAGATTAAGCAGAAAACTCTTCCTAAGAGATATCCTGGGAGCAGCGATAAAGAATTACAGAAGATGCAAACTTCCTTACAAAAGGATGGCTTAATACTATATGCCAGGATATACGGTTGAGTAGGATTGACATCTACTATTGAGTCTGTAAAAGACCAGGATTGAGTGAGATTATGCTTTGGGACGTAATATTGCTGATAGTATCTGAACGCGAGATTTATCAAGGAGATTGAGAAGACGGTTGTGAAGATACGTGTCAACTGAGATTGCACTATCAACAAGCAGAACATTACCACCAAATATTATTTCATCACCGAGATTGATTAAACAAATATACTTTACGATATTAATCACCGAGATTAATTATACGAACCATAATCAATTGATCAAAGAGATTCATTATATAAGTTATATGTATTGCCAATATTGTATTACACCATGATACGATTTGGTTGCTATTCATCTAGTAGCTTCTGATACGACAATACATATTTGTCCTCTTTGCGTATACGATCTCTACAGACTTCCAATACACTTTGTCTGGAGATACGCTTAAGGAATTTCAATAAGAGCTACGTCAGTGTACCTAGTACGTACTTAAGAATCTACCGATAGTTGTTATGGGTATAGTTACTAAGGTGTAAGCACCTCAGTAACAAAGGTTGCCTTTCGAGATCAGAAAATGTCGAAGTCTGCGAAGGCCAAAGTGGATGAATCATTTGCAAGAGAATCCCATCATTTATGAGAACAAATGATTCATAAGATCCGTGCTGCAATGGAGGTTCAGCTGTACGGGGCTGAAAATGATACTACATCAAAACCAAGGCAATTTCAGATGCGCCTGATTAGAGCCTGACAAGCGGCAACCATATGGTCAGATGCTGATCGGCAGAGGGCAATCGAGCAATCGGAGCACGAAATCCATCAGGTGACCCCTGCTAAACGCAAGCTTTTCGATGAATTATTCCAACATCATGAGCGACAACTATTGCAGGAAGTCGGGACTAAGGCAACCGGTCCCAGAAGCATATTTGCCAAAAAACTTGCTCAGATGAGGACTGCTGCAGGAGAAGAGGCTTATGGGGTGGTAAACATGACCGCCGACAAGCGTGTGCAATTTCAGGTCTGTCTATCCGATGCTGAGATTGAAGCCACCACCTGGATTATTGCTGATACGGACCGCGTTGTGAATCAGCTCCAGAGGGAGATTCATGGTATCACTTCGAAAGACCATATGCGGTTCACGAAGGAATTCTCCATCTGCTTGATCGAGTTTGAAGCTTGGTGGCAGGCAATCGGCGTTCAGGAGCTCTGGAAAACCATTGAACACAGTGTAATCCATTTCGGATATCCGAAGATGCATCGTGTGAGCGATATATAAGGGTCAATTCGGCGAATGGGTTCTGGTGACAATTTCACCACCGATATATTTCTGAATGGCTACATATCGGTAATGTGAAAGAGGCATATCGATCTACCAACAAAATCAATTACATTCAACAGATGCTTAAGCACCATGACCAGTGTACCGGTCTTGACTATATGGAGGAGACACTGTCATATCTTGCCCTTCAAGGCTGGTATGATATTGACTCTGTGAAAGTTTTCAACCTACTATCAGCTGCCGATAGACGGCGCAATACACGCCGAGCCCATCTTTTACGCCTCCACCATTGTCAGAAAGAGCCATTTTTCTGCCCCGTATCACAACAGGTACCTCATTTGAGAGAAACTCATGTCTGCGGCGTGTGCAGAAGTATCAAATTAACCTCACTTAGAGATGCATCGGTAGATTTCGGAATTCCCAACTTTGGACAGCTATTCCGTACACAAATTGAAGACAACCGGGGACATGAAGTTAGTGGACTGGTGCTCGGATATGATCAGAATATACTCATAGACAGTGTATTTATTAAACTTCAGAATGGGCTGTTGTACATCAGCAAAATGTATGTTAGCCTCCAGGAGTGTCTGAGAGGATGTGGAGTGTAAACTTAGATGCGTCAATTTCAGGAGAGTATCCGACCCTAGGAGGGCATTCCTGCCGGCCTTCAGAGTAACTGGGAGCGCCGGCGACAAGCCTGGGAGCACCTGGGAGCGCCGGCAACAAACCTGGGAGCACTGGTGACATGTCTGGGAGCACCTCGAATCACAGTCACGTATTCAGTTTGTATTCTCATCTATGTATCTATGTATCTATATAGCTACCCATTAACACACGCTATATCTGGACTGGCTGCGGTCTGCCGAATATATACTCCCCATCACAGTGTCCACCTTCATTAGCCCTGTATCTCCATACAACTGCCGTCGCTCCTTGACGATGTACTTGATCGAGCATGTTTGAGATGCACTTGGAGACGGAGATCGAGTGAACTCAGAGATGCACTTGGAGGCCTTTATTGAGCGAGTTTGGAGATGCACTTGGAGACTGAGATCAAGTGAACTCAGGGATGCATTTGGGGGCTGGGATCGGGCGAGTTTCGAGATGCACTTGGAGGCCATAATTGTGCGAACTTGCAGGTCGTAATCGAGCGAATCTGGAGATACACTTGGAGGCCGTGATCGAGGGAGTTTGGAGATACACTTGGAGGCCGTGATGGAGCGAGATTGGACGAGTACTTGGTGGCGGTCGATGGATGGTGCGCTGGGACTCAATTCATCAGTTAGTTAACTCGCAACTGTGGGAATGTGACAAGGTGACTTTACCTTTGAAGCTCTTATGGGGAACTGGATGGTGGCGGTTGATCGGTAGGGAGGTACACCGGAAGCTGAAGCTACATTCAGGGGTCAACTCGAAATCTTCAGAATGAAGGGACGACAGACAATCTTAGGTGTATGCTGTACTCGGTGTATGCTGCACTCAGTGTAAACTCATGATGATGGCATGGAGAGATAGAGAGGCATGACGTAACTTTGTTCTCTTGCGATGATGGTAGAGTTGTGGACCAGAAAGAGAGAGATGGGGGATGCAGATGAGAACGATATGGAGGATACGAGCGGCTATGAGAAATCAGGAGTACGACTTGCCTGATTGAGCTTAGAAGACCTCGTATAGGTGCTATTACCTGCCGGATCGGGACTCATACCTGCCGTATCGGGGATGGTCAATTGACTTGCACACCAAATTCTCTAAGTCCCAGTTTCTCATGATGACTTCCCCCATCTCCTCTGATCTCTCTCTTTCTTGTGCTCAACTCTACCATCACCTAAGAACACAAAGTTAGGTCATCCCTCTCTATCTCTCCATGCCATAATCATGAGTTAACACAGAGTACAGCAAACACCAAGTACCACATCATCCCAAGATCGACAGTCTCCCGCTACCAGCCACTTTCTCATCTCTCAGCAGATGTTGTACTCTATTCTCTACATTCGCACAATCACGAGTTAACCAATGAATAGAGTCTCAGCTGCCATCGCACCTCTCTCCCGAACTACCGCCTCCAGATTGACCGCCTATTGGTACTCCTCCAATCTCCCTCGATCACGGCCTCCAAGTGCATATCTCCAAACTCGCTCGATCACGGCCTCCAAGTGTATCTCCAACCTCGCACGATTACAGCCTCCACAAGTGCATCTCCAAACTTGCTCGATCACAATCTCGGAGTGCATCTCAAAGTTCACTCAATCACGGCCTCCAAGTGTATCTCCAAATACGCTCGATTACCGCCTCCAAGTGCATCTCCAAAGTCGCTCGATCACGGCCTCCAAGTGCATCTCTGAGTTCACTTGATCCCAGTCTCGAAGGGCATATCCAAACTCACTCAATTACGGCCTCCAAGTGCCTCTCTGAGTTCACTTGATCTCCGTCTCCAAGTGCATCTCAAACAGGCTCGATCAAGTACATCTTCAAAGAGTGACGGCGGTTGTACGGAGATACAGGGGTAACGGAGGTGGACAGGGTGACGGGGAGTATATATTTGGCAGACCCCGGAGTAGATAGACATCATCTCATTTCCATCTCCTCTTGTCATACAATGAAAATTCACACTCTATCTTTCCCAACTTTTGGTCTCACTCGCTCTGTCCGAGATTTTGTGGATCCTCACGGCTGGGTAGTGACATATCTTCTCACCTTCTTCCTATGCTCCGTGAGCTTAATGTAGAAGGAACGCGAGGAGAGATTTTCGCAGGGTCACCTGTTGCATTGCAATCCCAATGGAAGCGTGTAACCAATCAACCCATTCCGACATATGGTCACAGTTGGCTACAACGCCAGAGTATTTGTTTAAAATAGGAGACTGTCAGAGTGAGAAGCAACGGCGAAACGGCGATCGGAGGGCGATATGCAACGCGACACACTCTATTGACGCTGGGTGCGAAGTAATCCACCACCGGGGTGTGTCTGACGGCTCTGACGGAGTGTGTCCACTCTGACGGAGCCATTCCGCCCTGACAGAAATGTTTTTTGCTGATGGTATACATTTGAAAATATCCCTGTAGTATAATGTTCCGAAGATGTGCGAATGATCTTCAATCCAACTATCACTGCCGAGCCCGAAATTGTGTTCAGAGAGGAGCTGTCGTAGACCATCTGCTGATTGAAATGATTCGATGTTGAAGTTGTCCAGTCCATGCCTCAGATGTTGATCTATCCACCTTTTCATTTGCTGGCTAAATGATTGAGCCTGTTGAAAGTTGTGTGCTGACTGAAAAGGATGCCATGGATTCCATTGTTCTGAGTACTTGCGATGCTTGTTGTACAATCCAGTTGCTTTGCCATATGCATTCCCCCCCACGTTCTCCACTCCAACTACCTGCCTATTAGCCCTCATCTTTGTTGGATCAGGGGTACAAACCAGTTCGGGCTTCTGGGGGTCTATCGTTTCTTCGTTGGGAGTATCTTCAGGTCATAAAATCCCATCAGGTTAGTAGGCAGCTTTTATTGGCAAAAGAGACAGCAACACGGTCACCGCCACATCCTGAGAATGAGCGTCAACGGAGCATCAACGATGTTTAGCTTTGCATCTTGGATAATTTATGTTCCGATTGGTTGCAGATATCCATTTAACTGATATTGGCAGCCTTTACCGGGAAAAACAACAGTGAGATGCTCCCTGTCGCATCCTGAAAATGAGCGTCAACGGAGCGTCAACAGTTTTAGTTGTTGCATATTTGGTAATCAAGGCATCGCGCGAATCTTTACGTTCATAACGGAATTATTGACCGCCCTGATAGGCAAAAATACAATCTATCAAAGGTAAAACACCGATTCCAAAATAATCGATATTGCAAGTTGCAAAGCGTGCAAAAACATATCCTTGGTTGTTGAAAACGCCATTTTGATAAGATACTATTAACATACTGCACAAACAAGTGGCTTAATTGAATCTATAGATGGACCAGCTGGGCGACCTGCTGACAACCCGCCCAATTCAGACGGGTTGGGAGTTTACCATCGAACCATACCCGAGTTGACGGTTTGGGTTCATTGACAACCCGGACCGCCAATTTGGCTGCGGTTCAGTTTGGACCCGGACCAGGACCCGAAGTAACGGTCCGGAACTGTTGCTAACACTACTTATAAATATACAGTTGTAATAAGAAAGTAAATATAGGCTAGAAGGCACTGATTACCTAGTCAGGTATACTCACTTTCTTATCATGATAGTACACCTAACTCTGAAATCATGTAAGCTGAGAACTTTTTGACAATATATATAGTTAGATTTGAGGTTATTATATATTTACTGGAATATGCAATGGTAATATACTTTCACTCCTTATTCTGACCCCATATAACTCTGAAATTAAGAAAATACTTCTATTGTGTAGAGGAATTGATCCCACATTTTTATTGCAATCTGAAAGCTTCAAAACTTGAACTTGCAGACGCGCTGCCAAGCCTTCGCCAAGACTTTGCCTCTGTGGCTACTGAACGAGAAGCTTGAGGTTGCCGCTGTCATGATTCGGAAAGAGAACGGACGGCTAACACAAATGTCTTGGGACAAATACTGGCATCTATCTCCTGCCCTCTTGCATAGCAGGTACGGCAGAGTGCCAGCGTAGAGACAGTACGTTCTAGTTTGCTGCTTTGTATGTGTTCCCTTCAGCTTCGTATGCCCTTCCTTCTGGCTCTTCCTCGGACAAGCACAGTCGGTGCATCAGCCGTTATTACCCATCACACTCCACAAACCACCACTACCACTACCACCGTCATTAATTAAAGTCTTAATTCCAGCACCAGCACCATCACATCGTCGCCAGTAGCTCGGGAAAACTCAGTCCTACTCTCTCTCGCCAGATTGCGGTCGATTATTTACCGTACCCCACCATTGCCCCGCAACGCTTCAATTGCTTGGAGCAACCACCTCGCCACCTTCACTACTATGGCTACCGCCCGAGAGCAAGTTTACTGCCACAAATGCCGGGAAGACTGGTACCGCGATGAACATGGTCTAGTTTGTCCAAACGAACAATGCCGCAGTGACTTTGTTGAAATCGTGAGCGCGCTTTCTGTTACCAAGAAGTTCATATCCTAATGTCAGTTCAGATTGAAAATAGTAATGACCCGCGCAGCGGCATTCCAGAAATTTCGGACTTGGATGAGGACACTGACGATGAACACGATCGCCATCATCACGACCACCACCACCATCATCATCATCATCACCATCCTCACCCTTTAATCCCTCCATTTGGTGCTCGTTCTCAATCGCCTGGCGGTACCACGGTTATCAGAGCTGAAGGTCCAGGCTATACCTACGTTACGGCACGGACGACGTTTGGCTCTTCAAGAGGCTCTAGTCGATCGCCGGGAGGTGTGGCACCGGAGGAGGAAGTAATTGCAGATCTCTTCTCAACAATGCTACGAAATATTGTTGGTGACCAATACGCTGCGAGAAGCAGGCCGCCGGGAAACCAAGGAGCGCAAAGGTCGCAAGAGGGAGGAGATAATCACCGGGAGGGACATACCGGCGAAGGGGGGGAAAATTATCATTCTCATCACCTTGCATTCGGTGGGGCAAGGTTAAACCCTCGAAATGCGGATTCGTCCCAAGCCGGTGAAGTACAGGTTCCTGACATTCATACGTAAGGTATCCCACATGGATTATATGCGTGTAAGTGCTAACAACATCCAGGTTTCTTGCGTCACTGTTTGGGCCCCCGGCGGGTGATGATCAATTCCACCCAGCTCTCGCACGAATACTCGGTATGCCTCACGGCGCTGGTGGAGACTATGTTTATTCTCAAGCAGAGCTTGATCGAATAGTCTCGCAACTCATGGAGCAGCATCAAGGAAATGCCCCCCCGCCAGCAGCAAAGGAAGATATTGAGGCATTGCCCAAGGTCAAGGTTACCGAACAAATGGTGAACGAGGGTATAGACTGTGCTGTATGCAAAGAGGACCTGGAGCTGGGCGAACAGGTGACTACGTTGCCATGCCATCACTCATACCATTTCGACTGTGTGTCGAAATGGCTGGAATCGCATGACGTTAGTACCTTATCGGACGGGCCTGGTGAACCTGCTAATTCGCTGTAGACCTGCCCTATTTGTAGACACCCGATTACGCCAGAGGAGAGACGTCGGCAGACATCAACACAACCCGCAGCTCCAACCGCATCTCCAGAAACCCCTCTTGCTAGTTTCCCGTTGCTGGGTTTATTTAGCTCAACTTCACCAGCCGGAGGTAGATGGGGGCCAATGAGCTCCAGCTCACCACGAGACGCGAACCAACCTTCCACCAGCGATACAGGAACAGGCACGGAACAGCCCAGTGCTGCTGAGCAGGGCGGGTCGAACAACCCGACAGAATCGAATCAAGCACAGAATTCGGGGAGCGGAACTGCAGGACGGACTACTTTTACGAGCCTATTTAGGAGAAGGGGGAGTTAGTTACTTATCAAAGCTAATAGTTATATTTTCTTGGTGTTACCTTCGATACTTTGATTCTTATGAACATTGTATGGATAGACCGAATTGGTTTCAGTTGATTAGGTTTTTCTTTCTGCGTGTTGTGGTATTTCCCTTTCCTTTGTTTTCTTTTGGGCTGGGTAAGGGGATGCTGGAGTGTTTTTGTTTTATTCATGCTCATGGATCATGTAGTTTCGCACAAATATTGCATCCTGTGTTTTTGGGTTGGTTGTCTGTCTTCTCGGCATGTCCCTTTAACTAGCTCTAGGGGGAGGATGTGTATTGATATCTCACATTTACCGTGTTCCGACAGTCGGCTTGTTTTTGGGCAACTTTGCCCCATAATTAAGTCTTTCTCAATTATCTACCATGTTCCCTATATCTACACTCTGCAGTCTGCACGATTAAGGAGTTCTCGCAATAGATTTGCAATAGCCCAGGATCAACACCGACAATGGTCATTTCACGATATTTATAAAATCGAAGCGCTAACCATATATCTAGTTTCTAGCTCGACCATCATAAATATCACACTCGTCTTCATCAGCGCAAAAAGTACCTGCGACATTCCAACCAAACCACAGACCCCTCATAGCAATCACCTCTTGAGCATCTTAACAGTGATCGTAACACCCGCACCACTAAACAGGACGAGGGTGGTCTTTAGCAGCCATGGCATAACAGCACGTTCGTTGCATCTGGTTGAGTCCCGCAAACAGTATATTACCATCAACACCTCCCCATAAGCGTTCAACACACTCAACCTCAACCTCAATCTGTTAGTACCAGTATCCGTAACAGTGTCTCCAATAACCTGACAAAAAAGGAAGCGAAAAAACACCAAGCATAAACAAAAGTGTTACTTCTCTTTCCCTGTCTCACCCCATGTAGAAATATCAGAACTTGGAGGAAGAGAATACCCCAACTCAAGCACGTTGTCCCAGCAGGTCCGCAATACTAACGTCTGGAACGCATTATCAGCTAACGTGCTCCAGTATACAGCTCCTAGGAAACGGTTACTTACTATTATAGAGCTTCTTACGTTGTTCCTCCGAGACTCTCGGTATCAATTCCCCACAAATAGGGTTCGGCATGCAACATATTCCAGGACTTTATGAGTGATGGCTCATGACCAGCTTTTTCGACCAGGAGTAACTGACTGAGGTCATTGCTCCGTACTTTCTCCGCCCCTACATCACTAGTGCGAATGCAGAGAAGTACCAGCACAAAGGAGCAGCGGTGGCGGCGGAATAATGACAAGGCGCATGTATACACTCAGGTTGCCACTCAAATTGCGGCTCAAATGGACAAATGGATATCATTGAGATATGATCTGCAAATTTGCAGACAGAGGCATATATGGTACATCAGCTACTGCAAAACTAGCAACTATAGGAGGGCAGTTAGAAAAAAGTCATGATGGTACGAAGCAAGTAATCGGTATTTAGCACAACGTGTAAAAATTCAAAGAGTCGCCCAACCCTCGTAGTCCATGACCCATTACCTTCGTTACGTACCGTAGTCTCTGCATCCACCCGGCCTTCTTTCCCTTCGTTACAACCCCCACAATTCCCCTTATCGTGTCCTAGACAGTCCTTTCCATAACATACTCCCGACTATCCCCGCCGTTAGGGCGACACCGCTTACAATCGCCACACCAATTATTCCCTCTACCATTATCATCACCATTAGCACAGTCGCCTCCTCAAGATATTATCACATACCTTTCGCAACCTTATCGTCCACCAACCCTCTCAAGCACAGGGCCTGTGAATTCTCCGGCTCATTCTCCAACAAGATTTCATTATACTTTCTCGACTCTGCATAGTTGCCGAGGCGGTAGTGTCCGAGCGCCAAGTAATAGAGACATTCTCGACGGCGCTCGATGTGTTGGCGAAAGATATCAGTGAGCAGGCGCACCCCAAGCTGCTGTTCCGTGCGCCGGTTGCTCTTGATCAACCCCCACGCATAGTTGAACTTCGTTTGCACGCCCACAAAACTGCCTTCGGATTCGTATTGCTTGCGAAGCACGGCGAGTTCGGAGTCTTTGAGAGGACTGAGAGATGTTAGCTATGTGGCGGCGATGCCGAGAGAATGCGTGGGAACCTTTCGGCGTCGACGGCGTCTGCGAGATGTTAGCCGGGATGCTGGAGAGGGGGAGAGGGACACACAAGGGAGGCTAGGGGATGCCATGGCAAAGAGATGGGTCCTGAGACGAGGTGTTTGTGAAAAGCCGGAGATGATGCGGTGGTAGTTGGTAACTTAGTATGGTTGGTGATGGTGGCTGCGAGTTGAGGGTTACGTCGTCGTCACATGCTGGCAGGCTGCAGGTATAACCGGTTGTTGTAGCAACCCCATGTCGCAAACTCTCAGAAATCAACATCTCTATCCCATCTCCATCCCATCTCCATCCTCATCCCCATCTCCATCTCACAACAGTCAATCATCTCGCGGACAAACCAATCTACAAGCCACAAACTAGACCCAAATACCTATAAATGAGCATGGTTCTACTCGACGAAGACCCCCACAAGCTCCTCGCCTCAGTCCAAGAAAACTTCGGCATCGATGGCGACATGGCGACCATAACGCGCATCACAGACCAACGACGATGCCTCCGTGACGACCGCACAAAGAAGCACGAACAGCAGCAGCAGCATCTGCGCACACTAGCCCGCAAACTCAATCTCGCGCGGCAAAGCTACACGGACACACAGGCGGACCACGAAGCCAAACAACACAGCAACAATATGATGGGGTTGGACCGCACAAAATTTGCGCTCGCAAAGAATGTGAACGACTTGGAGAGCAATGTGCATGCCCTCGAGGGCCACCTTGCAAAGCTTAAAGAGGAACTAGAGAATTTACAGAACGATGATCCGATGGAAAGAGCCGTGCTGGAAGCAGCGGACGATGGCACCACGTTTGTTCCCCGGTTTGGATTGCAAGATGGGAGTGATACTGATAGTGGCGGCGGTGGGAACAGATTGAAATTACGAGTTTTCAGGGGTCTCGGAATTGAATTGCAAGACGATGGCGCTGGAGTGTTCAAGAAGGCTGTGGTTAGGAATCGCGCGACAGGCGACTTCAACATTGTCAATATCGAGGGGAAATTTTCGTCGTACTTTTACGCAAACTATTTCTGGGGCCTTCTCCAATCCGGCTGCGATAGATGAACGCTATGATTTCAGTCGGGGCTGCTGGTATAAGAGTGGATATGGGGCTAGGGTTGGATTTTGTTAGGAAACTGGGTTGTAGTTGATATTTTAGATTCAGGATTCAAGGTTGCGAGTTCGGAGTATCTATGGCGTCTATTCGGTTCGTTATACAATTAATTTGCTTATTGCGAGGGTATCAGTGTTGCAATTGTGACCAGTATAAATTCCACTATTTTGAATGTAATGGGCATGATAAGTAAGCCCAGGGATATACGAGATATATACTTGTACACATTCATCCAAAAGGTACCGACGTTTCGTATGTGCAAGTTCGCTTTAGCTTGATCTACTCCTCTCTTTTTGACCATATGTTTCTAGTGTCTCCCCCCACTCCTCGCTATTCCACCGCAGACCGCCTCCGCCTCGCCTCTCGTCCTTCTCGGTCCACCTGTCTATGTAATCCAGCTCGGCTAGATGACGCATTGTGGGTCTTCCATGCGGACAATTCCAAGGTTTATCCAACTCGCCCTTCACAACGGATAATCTCAGCAGCATCCCTGAGAAGAAAATTTATGGCGACTCACCATATGCCTGACAATCTTCTCCATCGCTTTGATTGGCAATGCTTTCCCTACCATGACACTCTTTCTGCAAGCGCGCATCGCAAACATAGATCTAACCTTGGAGCACCGGAGATGATTCGTGCCTGAGCCCTGGTATTGGTGGATAAGGTGTATCAATTCCTCCAAATCTACTTTCGTTAGTTTCATTGACACCATTTTAGAGGTTTAATCAGTTTACCTTCGACACCAAACATTGTCTCCCGGCTCATGGGTAAGCTTATCAGTTTACACCGGCGTCCTGTTGGCATCTCCGGATCCACCTCTATTATAAACCCATTCCTCTTGAAGACGTCTAGGTTGTCCATCACTGTGATTTCATCCATCGCCATCAAATCCAACACCCGAGGCACCACGAGTGGCTGGTTTTGGACCACAGTCGTTGCTTGTAGTGTCTCAAAATTATACTTTTCGTCCGATGCATGCTGGTCGATGACGAAGAGTTCATTCTCTCGTGTAGTAAGTATAAAGCCTTTATTGAATTGTCCATGTACTCTCATCTTAAAGAAATCCTCCTTAGTGACGGTAAGAGTTAACCGCTGCTCTGCTTCATCATCTTGTGAATTGAGGAGATCGCCTGGCCCGCTACCTACGGTAGCGAAGGAGCGTGGAGTTGCGACTTTGCAATATTGTTGAGCTAATTCTTGGATCTGCTCTAGTGATGTCTGTGCAACCCAAACTAATCCGTTGGTTGTGACGGTGCGTGAATCATTGAAGAGGCGTAGGTTGCGTTCTAGAAGCTTGCCGATTGATTCGGTTATTTTATTCGCTTCTGCTTCTTTCAGGCGTCGAGCCGCTCGGGCTGCTACTCGCTGTTCTGTTTCCGCTTCTGCTTCAGGGATGTATTCTTCGTCGTTGTCCTCTTTAGGCGGTTCGGGACTGAGTGATCGGTCCAGTGGAATGTCCTCCTCGCCGTCTCGATCTTCCTCACTTTCACTGTCCTCATCTGTGTATGGCCTAGGGAGGAAGAGCGGCTGGTTATCTACCTTATCGTTGGCTGGCGCCTCAGTGTTGTCTTCTCCCTCCAGGCCCTCTCTGCCTGTATCTCCTTGTTGAACCATATCCATATCAGGTAACAGGACATCTTCTTCTAGTTCATCAACCTTCACTAGTGCGCTCCTCCGTTTCGGTATATCAATGCGATAATAGACGTCATCATCCTCATCCTCATCCTCATCTGCAATTCTTGACTTCTCTGTTCGCTTTCTCCGCTCATGTCCCAGGTATTGATCTTTATTTGAAGTCTGCGTTCCGGGTGCCAAAAATTTACTGAGAGCACTGACAACCCCACTCGGCTTGATCCCATCTTCCTTTGCACGTTCATCTTCGACTCTTCTCTTCTTGCGAAGTGTCTCTCCCGGTTCCATACCAGTAGTGACCGGAGCCCTGTCTCCAATGGTAATGGTTGCAGATGCATCCTTCCTCTTTGGCATACGCGATGGTGGGGGGTGCAAATTTGCTAGGGGCTTCGTCGGGAGTATTCCATCCATAGATAAATCTTCCGCCGGGTCTTCTTCCCGTTCTGGAGAATTGTCTTCAATATTTGACAACATCTCATCCGCTGTGGATGAAGTGAATGATCCTGCTCCTCCAGCCTTACTGGCATTCTCACTCCCCGCAACAGCGCTGGGCACCGTAAATGGCAATGTGGCGTTCTTCGCAAATCTTGATAGTCCGTTCGAAAGATCATACTTCGGCGCTTCCTTGCTTCGCTGAGCAGGTTTTTGGAGGACAGCCTCGACAACCTCTTCATCAATATGAGGCGTTCGTGATCTCGAGGTGGGTATCAGGGTACTTGGTAAATCGCTGTCCTCCCCTGCTTTTATCCATTTGCCACGATGTCCTCTGAGAGGTAACGAGCCTGTGGCAGCCGGAAAAGAGAATAAACTGGTTTGCTTGTAGCTGGAAAACTTGGGCACAGCCCCCAGTTGGTTAATGGGGACAGTCTGCTCGTGATTCTCAAATAACTCGGTCAAGGAACTCTAAGGACTATTAGTAGCGTTTGTTATAGAGAGAAAAATGACTGCATACCTTTAGATTCTCTAAGAGATCGGCCTGATCGTGGAGCAATATGGTCCGCTTATCGGGAGACACATTCACATCATATGAGTCTGTACTTGATCAGTCCCATGGGATTTGCAAATGGTAGTCCTGCATGCTTACTAGTATCTAATAGCAAGTCGGCAAATATGAAGGGTGACTGGGTGACATTGAAGCCCTTGTATACTTCGTTGAAAGCTTTTGTAATCTTCCGGGGATTAGTTGACGCCCAGACTTTGATGAGGTGGGATTACTTGAGGGAGCACACAAGGCCTTCCGTTGACAAAAAACATTTGTCTATCTGGGGCACTTCTACCTTCACCTACCACAGGCCGAGATATATGCCCGACTATCTTGACCTCTCGGCTCCTGTATTCTGGTAAGTGTGAACTATCAGTTTCCGAACTGTTGGGGGATCATACTCTGGGCTCTGCGCGATGGGTTGGGTCAAGGATGGCGGCTTCTTCGCCGGATGCATTTCAAATTGAAGATCGAGCTGCACTAATGTAGCCAGCGTTTTGGAGCCAAAAACATTCGATATGTTCTCCCGAGTTGTGGGATTTCCTTTGGTTGCAAATGCGGGGGTTCTCTTTCTTCATAGTTGACGACCATTAGCACATGTGGAAAGTGGTGGATAGCAATACGTCGCACCCTTTTGGTGGCTGATTGAATACTGAAAACTTAACTCCTACACAAATGCTTGCATATGCCTGGAGAAGGCCCAGAGCTTTTGAATAGTCTCTTCTGATGTTTCTCTCTAGTTCTCGGCGCCGCACTGGCAAATTCTTAAATAGATTTCCTACACAAACAGTTGTTCCTTTTGATGCTGCAACCATAGTCTTGAACTTGAGCTGTCCAGAACTCTCAAACTCCAGCTTACTTCCCTTTGGAGCTTCAGAAGCTGTGGCAGTGATGATGTAGAAGTCGGACAAAGAGCATAGAGAAGAGATCGCTTCTCCGCGGAAGCCGAAGGTTGTTACTGATTCGAGATCGGCATAGGCCCTCAACTTCGACGTATGGTGCTTGAGCGCTGTGGTCATCTTCATCAGCAAATGCTGTCCACCGTTGCTTGGAGCCATACCAATGCTTTCATAATTGTCGGAAGAGATTCCATGACCATTGTCAATCACTTCAAGACTCTCCAGACCATAATTCTTGAATCGAACCTCGATAGACGTCGCATGCGCGTCCAGCGCATTCTCCACCAACTCTTTGACAGCTGAATTTAACCCATCGTTTATCACCTGACCTGACTGAAGATGATGGATCTGAACAGCAGAATCAGTAAGGCTGGCCGCATATGAGTGAGTATTGGAATGGGATGAGTATACCGAACGGCCATCAATTGGTTGTATCAGAGTTGACATTTGCTTGGTATATCACTTAACGCATCCCACCGAACGCGCACAGGCACGGGGCGGGACGTCATTAACGTCTGTTTGCTTACCCGGCACCTAGTGAAGCCTTATGCGCTACCGTCAGCGAAACCAAAAGCGAGCTCCAGCTAGCTTTTAGCTCTCTAAGCTACCCTACTACTACCCCTTCCTTAACTACATTTCCATTACTACCTTAGCTTCCTTCATTTCAAACAAACAAACATCGAAAAAGACTATGGCTCCTATCCAGCAAAGTCAGATTCCCACCTTAGCCTTTCTCTACGCTACAAAGAAACTCGTACCTGCTGCAGGACAGCCCCTCTATGCCGCTTCAAACACTTTCAGCACAGCCGTGGGCCTCATCCGGACCGACATCACGACTCTTGAGCTGAAAAACGGAGCTATCGTCAACGCTGCCAACAAGCGACTCCTCGGAGGTGGGGGTGTCGACGGTGCAATACACCGTGCTGCAGGCTTTGGTTTGCTTAACGAATGTCGAACATTGGGTGGTGCACAAACAGGAGAGTCTAAGATCACCAATGCATACAACTTACCATGCAAGAAGGTTATTCATACAGTGGGGCCAGTTTACAGCTTGGAGGAAAAGGCCCAAGAGCTTTTGGTGCATCCTTGAATACTCTGGACGATCATCTCCCTGCATAGCTAATTTCTCGAGTGTAGACTTCTTGTTATGAAAGCTCTCTGAAGCTCGCGGTAGAGAACGGACTCAATGCGATTGCATTCTCGGCTGTCTCCACTGGTATTTATGGTTACCCTAGTGCAAAGGCTGCACGCACTGCCCTGAAGACTGTAAGGAAGTTCTTGGAGACGGACGATGGAAAGAAGCTGGACTTAGTCGTCTTCTGCAACTTTGAGAAGAAGGATGAAGATGCATACCACGAGCTTATCCCGTAAGACAAATGCCTCCCCACAACTTGAAGACTGTCGGTAGTGTTAACCCTTTACAGCCTTTATTTTCCGCCTGTTGAAGAGTCTAGAACCAACGACACTTCTGAAAAGGCAGCTAAAGTCGAAGTCAAAGCAGAAGTAGATGCTGAACCCGAAGCCGAGGGAGAAGCTGAACCCGAAGCTATAGCAAAAGCTGAACCCGAAGCTATAGCAAAAGCTGAACCCGAAGCCCAAACAGAAGCTGAACTTGAACCCAAAGCGGAGCCCATTGCACCAAAGGATAATACCGAGAAAGTTGAGAGCACTGCTTCGGACGAGGCCAAAGTTGACGAAGGTGATGGTGAATGGGTCAGGGTATAACGAGGGCATTGGCATGCATACATAACGACTTGTCCCTATGAAGCAGAAACTATGGGGGGTGGGCGTTCGGAACTTGATGTCTTTTAGCCGGCAGTATTTTGATGAGGAGATCCCTTGAATTCAACCGGAAACCTCTACTCTATTAAGATTGTCACCGATGAAACGTTAATAACGAGTGATATCCATGATAGAGACTTTACGTCATTTCAAATCTGCGGCAAACTCCGTCTGCAACGAGCCTCACAGACCCTGTCTCCAAGTGTTGATCAAACTTTATTCGCCCAAAATGCCACCACGATTACATCTCTCTCGAATTCGACAAATTCCTCTCGCTCGCTTCGGTAGCTACGTTGTCACTTTCGTGGTCTGGTTCCCAACCTATATCTTCTTTGCCGACTATGTTTACTCCCTGGAACGCGTAACGGGGCGTTCCATGTCGCCCAATTTTTGTCCAGACCCTACCTCAAAGGACTACATTCTTGCAAAGCACTGGAATGCTACTAAAGACCTACAGCGCGGACAGGTCGTCATGTTTCGGTACTCCTTCTCCTCGCCACAAGCATTTCAACGTGCTGACAACATACAGCTCTCCTGTTGACTCTGAACGACTGGTGGTGAAACGAATCATTGGCCTCGAAGGCGATATCGTCCGCACGCGGCATCCGTTTCCCCAGAATCTAGTGGCGGTGCCAAAAGGGCAATTATGGGTGGAAGGAGACGAGGCGTTTCACAGCTTGGATAGCAACTCGTACGGGCCGATACCAATTGCTTTGGTTACTGCGAAGGTCACACATATTGTGTTTCCGTTTACGAGGATAGGGAGGGTATTGCAGAAGGAGAGTCTATCGAGGCGGGACGCCCTTGTGAGGAGGGCAGACCCTGCTCGTGTGGACTTGATTGGACTCTAGCACTCTAGCAAGTGCAGAGCATATATGCACTGACCAACGTCAGCAGCAGAGAACGTAAATCTCATCATTTTTGGTACTGGTCAGCGCTAGAAGACTGCTGTGTTGCACAAATCTTGCTCTCGGCAGCGGGTGATTATGTTCTGTTACAGTCTTACATGAAGCAAGTGCTTGACTCCGCCACTCCTTATCAAGAAATCAAGAATCAAAGCTATCCCCGAGAATGAACAAATGTGTGCTAAAAGTTGGCCGAACTCGCCTTCGGCTCCTTCGGGCATGTGCAAGCTCGCCATACCCTAGCGTCGGCCGGGCAAATTTTCGTAGGGATACCTAGAAGCCACACTAGCCCATGTTATCCACTGACTTAGAGCCGCCAGACAAGGCCCTACAAAGCACCCTACCCCGTCCCAGCCACTATGGCCAGCCATGATGAAGCGGAGGAACTTGCTAAAGCCATGAATTCCGGGAATAGGATTAGGAGTAGGGTCAAAAACTATTACCGCGAATTGTGTAAAACACAACAGAATCGAGCAGGACCTCTAGCAAGCACCCAGTGATATGAAGAAATGAGGTGTTGCGTATTCGGTGCACGGATAAGTACCCGGCCGTATATACCGATAGCCGGTGTTTACACGGACTTATGTATATATCTCAAGCGTAGGAGTCACTTCGTCATTTCGATCAACAGGAATAGCGCTCATTTCCGGACCATAAATCCATCTAGAGACCACTCTAGCCTAAGGCGAAGATAACTGAACGTCGACAGGAGACGGCAAATCGAAGGTTAGGGTTGTTACAGTTAGAGTTTCCCATCATCCGTCCCTTCACACAGTGCTAATCACTAATTATTTATGCAATTTAATACCTGAAGCTCTTCTCGCTAAATTGGGCAAGTAGCGATACGTCGTGTTGTGAGAGCATCGCACATACGAGCATTAATCTCTATATTTTTCTGGCGTTCACGCACCGTGCCTCCTCTGCTTCGCCGGAATGGCCGACAAACCCGCATAAGGCAGAGCGGTTCGGACGAGCTTCACCACGCCTCAAGTGAGCTTATCAGACCGATCCGCGTCAGCCTGGGCGGCTAGAAGTCGCCTCACCGGATTCAACGGAGAAATACGATAAGTATTTTGATTCAATGGACCGTTTGGATGGGGAAGCGTGAAACCACTGGTTCACGCCACCGGAGCAATGTTAAAATCGGCAGATTGAAGGTGAGACGTCAAGCTTTAGATACTTGAGTCTATGGGGGCGAGTGCTTAGCTGTGATTACTTGACAGGGAAGTGTTGCTGGAGGGAACCATTCTCTCACTGTGTCCATAGTGCCATAGTTTGGTGGGTAGGGACTCTGGCGTGATAAATAAGGCAATTATATGCTCAGTACTTACAGCATAAAGCCCGGAAATTAGGTAGAAGATATCATGGCCATACCTATAGCTACGATACTATCTGAAGAATAACCATATAGCCAGTTCACTACCGTACCGAGGCCTTCAGGGCTCGGAATTGCTGTGATTCAAAGTACTAGAGTGCATATACAACTACCGGTATAGTACTCTATCAATAAACAGGGTTTTTTGTTATACTCCAAGTAGTATATAAAAAAAGCAATCATCAGTCCAGCCACAGAGGCTGGCAACAGTATATCACGTGACTTTGGGACAAATCGTGCGGCGCACAACTGCCTAGAGAACACGACACTTCGTTCCTATATTAGCCCCGCTCACAGGCTTGCGCGGCTAGAGTTTCTGCTTACCAGAATGAATAGAAATAAAACTACCCACCGGCTGGTGACACAGTAGGAATTTTTCCGCTGCAGTCGGCCACGTAATCCTTCAAAATCGATTAATCCACGCGTCTCAAGGTGAAACAAAGACGCGCTTCTACCCGATTTTCATTTACTCAAAGGGCTAACAATATGAAAACCGCCGGACTAGGATTACTGATGGCACCATCGAAATAGCGGAGCAAAACCTATCTCGATCTAGTGAGCTTGATTTCTTCCTTTTATTGCCCTAACCCACTTATTCTTTACATTCTCCAATATATTGGCCAGTTCGGATCTACGGCAGGCAGGCAGGCAGGCAGGCAGGCAGGCAGGCAGGCGACGACGACAACGAACGAGATAACGTTTTCAGCCCTTCCTTCCCTGCAGAAGTATTTAAATACAGCACAGCCCGCGGGATCGGCTCGTGCTTTTTTCTTTCTTCGTTCAACTTATATGCGGCGCCAACAACGGCTTTTCTCGAGAGATATATCAATCACCTTTCCCCAACCTTTCCTTGACGGAGAGTCATGGAGAAGCTTCATTTCTGGAAGGACGGCAGCTATGGAAGCATCCCATTGTCACGGTTGACGACAAAACGAGTGGCAGTTCGGACCTTATGTTTACTAGCACTCTTTGTATTAATATACCATGTTTTTACGAGTATCGAGTTGCGGGAATCCATAACCTCTGTCGGCGGAAAAGTAATATCTAGTTCTGGGGAATTCATCGGCTCGACCAACAACGGCAAAGTAACACCCAGTCTTGAGAAGGAAGTTCATCAACCGACTTCCACCAAAGAATCGAAGCCTAAATCGAAGCCCAAATCGAAACCTGATCAATCGAATTCAAAGGTCACAATAGGGAAGGAGAAGGCTACATTGCTTATGCTTGTGAGGCATGTTTTGTGCCTGCCTCGATGTCTTTAAGTGCATTCTCTGACAGCCCTTTAGGAATCGAGAGATGCAAAAAGCGTTGGGTTCTATGCGTATGGTTGAAGATCGCTTCAATCGGCACTACAAGTATCCGTGGACCTTCATGAACGATAAACCATTTACAAATGACGTATGTACATCTTCCGCTACGATGAAGGGATAGAGGTTGACTGACGATTTAGTTCATAAACTACACCACGGGTATGGCAAGCGGTCCGGTCGAATACGTACAAATTCCAAAGGAGCATTGGAGTATCCCGGAAACTCTCAATAAAACTCGCATCGACAACGGAATGAAAATGCTCAAGAAGGAAGGCGTAATATACGGCGGTTCACTCTCATACAGACATATGTGCCGCTTCAATTCTGGATTCTTTTTCCGGCAGGAAGCTCTAAAGAAATACGACTGGTATTGGAGAGTGGAACCGGATATCGAGATTTACTGCGATATTCCATACGACCCCTTCACTTTCATGCGCGAAAACAACAAGGTATATGGATGGGTCATTGCCATGTACGAATTCCTCAGCACCATCCCCACACTCTTCGACCATACCAAGGAGTTTGTTGAGAAGAATCCCGAATTTCTCTCTGAGGATAACTCATTGAACTGGATTGTTGACAATGCAAACGTATCTAAAGCTTTTGTCGAGAAAAAGATTACTGGCAATTACAACCTCTGCCACTTTTGGAGCAACTTCGAGATTGCAAACTTAAACTTTTTCCGAAGCCCCGCATATCAGAAGTACTTTGATTACCTAGACACAGCAGGGGGCTTTTTCTATGAGCGTTGGGGAGATGCCCCGGTTCATTCACTCGCACTTGCTTTGTTATTGCCGGTAAGATTGGTCTTTCGATATTACCTTAAACTTATTGCTTACAATAATACAGAAGACCAAAATCCATCACTTTTCAGATTTTGGCTATAACCACAGTCCGGCAGCTCGGTGCCCTCAGGATGATGAAAGCCATCTTAGTGGGCGGTGTTATTGCGACCGCAGCCGAAACTTTGATTTGAATAGCTACAGCTGCGCTCCTCGGTGGTTCAATCTGAATGGCGCTGGAATTGGCGCCCCAAAACTTCCTCAGGTCCAGGTTCCGCCCAAACCTGCCGCCTAAGGTCCTCATCCTATATTCCTCCGCTCGACTTCCGCGGCTGCCGTATCTTCGACCTCATTTTTTGTTTCATGGTTGTATTATTAATAGGTTTAAGTTGACGGCGTTTATATCTGGCGTGGGTTTTGTATTTAGCTTTTGGATACCTATATCTTCATGTTCATAAGCATGTATGAATGGATGGATGATGAACATAGATGGCTGGAAAACATGGTGTACATAATGTGTATTCGAGGGTATGCAATATAGAATGGGCTACCGGTAAAGTAATCAAGCTTTTCCAAGTCAATAATAAGCCTCATTTCGAATCGTCAACCCATGTCCATTAAGGGATTCGACTACATACCGTGGTATATATTGCGTAACCGCTACGACGGTCTCGCCGCTAGAGGACGCGCGGACATGAAAGGCTTTGTGCATAATTTGTTGGGTGACACTGGCTGGACAAGTGAGGGGAAAAAACTAATAGCGATAGCCTCGGTGATAACAGAAGTGCCGAGTGAGATACCGTGCGATACCCAATGCGGGCAGAACACAAGCCCACCTACCGTATCTGTCGACTCTACCATACAAGGCAAAGAGAGCAAAAAAAGGCATACCTACGCAGATGTTGATCCGCAGCGGCAAACGACACAATCGAGCGTCATCGTTGTCGTCGTCCTGGGACGGGAACACCAACGTGATGGGATGGACGCGTGTTTGGTTTTTGGCCACCAGAGGGGAAGGAAAGATGGGGGGGCGAAGCGGGGGAAGCGGGAGTACTCTACCATTCAACTGGAAGATCTGCCCATAAACTCATAAACTTCAAACGCAGATCTGCCGGGGAAATTCCTGAAACCAAGTGGGAAGACACATACTGCATTACGAGACTAATACCGCCTCGGCAAGGCTTCTTTCTCCAGGTCTGCTTTAGTACCGGAAATGATCAGTGGTTGAAACTTCACCAGGGAGGTATGGAGCATCATGAATGAGAGAGACTGCAGCTTTCAGTACCAAATCCTTACCGCAGGTATGCGAGAATTTTTGTACTCTACACTTTCAGCACTGAGACATGTCCCCCCAGAAGAGGCTGGGGACATACTCTACCTCCCAACAGCGGATAGAGAGGGAAGGGTCACCATGCAAGGCTTGCAGCACAAATGGCAACACCCTCCCCTCCGTCAATAAATGCGGTGGGTATAGAGTATAATCCCATAGACAATCTTTAAAGACCCATTCGCTACTGCATTCTCTGCATGCGATTTCTTCGGCTCTTCCGTGGCTGATTTTTTGTTGTCTGTTTTTATTGATTTTGACCATCTTGTACTATATCGCTTGGAGCTCCTGGTCCACAATCCGCCATTTGTTTGATTCGAGAGCCCACTGCCGAAGAAGATCCACGAGAAAGCAAAGAGTTAGAAGGAGACACAAATTACGGCTTGACTCATACCCCACTGGGAACCTGTAACGCCCTATTCCACTCTCCTTCTATTCAAAGCACGCAGGCGACATTGTACGGACTAGGGACGGAAAGAAAAGTGTCGATTGCCTAACGAAAGACCTCAAAGTTCCCTTTCAAGAAAATGTATAACGCTCTTTAGATCCCCGAAAAACACAAGCATCACCGTTCTATCAACCTACGATCCTTCTTATCATCCTACACTACCCCCGTGTCCCTTTCCCTTCGACAATAAACCACAACATCACCTTTTCTTCTCCAATCATCATGCCAATGGCTGTTAAACCCTTTCCAACACACCTCATACCCATCTCCCCAAATATTCCCTAACGACTCAAAAGCTACCAGCCGCTCCGGCCACGCGTACCTCTTCCTCTCGCCAATATATCTCTCCACAAACGCTCGGGGATGTTTATAAAACTCATCCGCCTCATCCACATACGCCGCTCTCTGTTCCGTCGGCAGATCCAAAGGGGGCTCGCAGGTAAGCGCCCACATTTCCTTGTCTGCATCCGTAGTCTTCATAGAGCTTCTCCATGGCGTCGAGTGACATGGCATTAAGAACCCCACACTTTTCCACTCAGAACTGGTGTTGCCCAGGTGCTCTATGACGTCGACAACCCCGCGCTGGTGCACGAGCGACGTATAATAAGCGATGGGGAGATTGAGGAGGATCATACCCGCCAAGATACGGTTCTTGGTTTTTGTACTCCATCTCAGGTCCTGTAGTGTCTTGGCCGAGAGTACGTGGAGCATTGGGAGGAGAGGGTATAAGAATCGTACTTCTTTGTGTGCGATAGTTGAATACATGCCTATGACCCCCAACACCGTTATGGCGAGCTGGAAAGCTGGAGAGTAAGTGCTTAGTGTGCGGGTGGACGTATAGAGGGCGTAGAGCGCCATTGGTAGGAATGAAGTTAGAAGTAGGGGTAGTCCCTGCGATAGATAATAGTGCCAGTCATTACGTCCGTAAAAGACCGAGAGTGAATGGAGAACATTGAACTTCAAGAAAGTAAAGGGTGGGAAGGTCCATTTGCCGTAGTATGCATTGTCCAAGAGAGCATTGGCCAGAAACACAGTAGCTCTACATATCGCCCCATGTCAGCACAGTAACCCGGAGTTCTCATAGTGAAAGATATCATACCCAATCCAAGTCGCCTCCGCAACCAATACCGCCCTCTTCGATCCACAATTCCACAACGCAAACGCGCCCAAAAAGCCCCATATCATGATATTTGTTGGCCTGAGAACACAAGCAATAGCAGCCATCAATAACGACAACCTCAGTTCGCTATAACCCTTCATATCAGCATTCTCCCCATCTTGCAATCATCGATTTGTAGAAACCCACCCTCTCTCCGTTCTCTGCCCACCCCTGTCTCCCGTCGCCCAAGTCCAAGGCCAAACACTCAACGCGACCGCAGTAACTACAGTCTCTAGACTATTCGCGAATGTCCTGACACCACAGAACCACTGCCAAGCGCTCCCGAGACTGATACACAGACTAATCCACCCAACGTCACTTCCCCACAGCCTTCCTGCAAGTCTTGCCGTGGCCCAGTCTCCCATCGCAGCAAACAGAGCTTGTAATATCCTCGGGGCAATCACCATCACTTCCGCCTGCTGCGACGGAGCAATATAGAGAACGTTGCATACGTAGGCGATGGCTTTGTACAAGCCGGCAAAGATCATGGGATGAGTGACGGAACGGAGGCCATGACGCCATTCCTATAACCAATGAGCCCGTCGTTAGCAACCGGGCGGGGAGGGGAGATGAATATAGGGGAGATATACCCAAGTAAGCCAACCTTCGCCAAAGGCAAGATTCCATGCTGGCTCGAGAGATTGAAAGTACTCGTCCGGTTGAAAAAAGGTACGGACGGACACGGCATTGAGAATCCTCAACGAGATCAAGGAGAGGAAGATGGTAGAGTGGATGGAAAAGACAGCGAGCTGGCGAGCTGGCCGAGAGCGAGAGCGAGAGCGAGCCGGCGGAGAAGGTGAAGACGGGGGTGAAGGCGACATTATTATATATTATTGGAGGATATCCATTTCGACGGGAAGGGAGAGAGGTCGGTGCCAGCAAGGAGTACGGATTAACTCTGAGGAGCTGTGCGGCTCAATTTGCTAACCATGTCTGGCTCTAGTTGCTCGGGTGGAATAGGGTCCGTAATTGAATGCCCTCGTAGTCACTCGACTCCAAATGGTGATTGCTATAGATACGTCCTAGGCTAACTGGTTTCTACGCCTTGAGTACTCAACGCATCATTCGAACCGTCCTTTCTTCCCAAGCTGCTAGCCTGATCTGTGCTTTTTCAGACAAGCTGGGCCGAGCCCAGTCTTGCAAACAGCCAGATCCGGCCAGCCAGAGAGCGAAACACTGGGATCACTCACATACTGAGGCGCTAGGCCAATCGATACGCTAGGTAGAATGACAATTTAGCGATTCTTACAAGTATTTGATGCTATGCTATACTGGGCAGAGAGCAAAAGTAACAAAGAGCTTGGTAGAGAAGTGGCAAAAAGAGAGGAAGGGTGGTTACAGTGTTGCCCTTGCCTCCCTGGGAGTCTTTGGCACTTGACCATCCTATGCACTCGACACCGAAAGAGTTGTGACGGAAGTGACTTAGCATATAAATCTTATATACCCCCAAATTTCGGGCATACGAATCCGTATTAAAGTTGCAGACCGTAATTCATCGAAAGCATTGATGCCGCGAGTATGTACAGTCGGGGTATCTGTACAGTACAGCCCAACTCCCAAAATGCCCCAAACATGGCCGCCCTCTTCATAGGTATCCATCCATTACACAAGAGCCTCTCCCCTCCTACTTGCTAGCGACCATATTCTCTAGAATCGGTCCCCCCTCTCCAAAAAGCTCCCTGCTGACCTAAAATATACTCCATATTCCAAAACGAACCATAGCTAAGAAATCGAACGGTAACAAGGATCGACTAGGATTACATGGAAATATTTGTGCAAAAATTGATACGCTATCATGAAGCCCGGAGGGGTAGACGTTCTTTGAATGTAAGATAGCAATCATCCTAATATAAATAGTATCAATATGAGGTATTAAAACATAAAAGCGGAGTGTGATTGCTCACTTGCGGGAAAATTGTAGCAAACACTTTAATCTCCTCCGACAAGGGTGTTGGATGGTGCTCCCAGTCGAGGAACATGGAAGCCTTGCCAATCATGCACATAAAATTCATTATAGCATACTAAAGACCGTCAGTAAGCTTCTTCCATTCGAAAGCCATGCAATCAAGCTGCATCTATTCACGGAACACCCACATGCTGTCCCAAGCAAAGATGTGGTCCGGCTCCAAAAACCAACCAATTTTTGGTGGCTGCTTCCGCCTCACCACCATCAAGCCAGCGATCGGGGTTGAAGCTCTCTGGATCAATGTAGACTTCAGGATCGTGAAGAGCTGGATAAGTGGTGGGGATGATCATGGCGCCCTTAGGAACTCTGTACTCGGGAGTGACGTTGAAGCTTTTCTTAACCTCGTAGGGGACCATAAGGACGGGTGGACGGTATCGTAACTGCTCCTTAATAACTGCACGGGTGTAGACCATTTTGTCAACCATATCAATGTCTAGGCGCTTGTATGGATCACCATCTCTGACTCGAAGTTGCTCCTCACGGACTTTAGCCAAAATGTCGGGCCTATCTGCAAGGATCTGGAACTGCCAGGTAGAGGCGCTGGACGAGGCATCTTGAGAAGCGAAAAGGAAGGTAAAAATCGTCATTGAGATTTCTATATCAGAAAACTCCCGAACATCGATTGGCTTTGGTCCGACACGCTCATCTTTCTCGGCCTGACTCAGTTTGCGATACTCTCGGGAGTCAATCATGGACTTAATCCAGAAATCCATGGTACACTTTGGCTCATCACCGGCTTCCATAGCCTCCTTAGACAACCTGGCGCAACGTGCAAATTCATCCAAAACGTAGTCTGCGCACTTCTTTCCGTACCAAGCCTTAGTGAATGGAATAATGATGGGGAAGTTGACGAGTTCGAGAGCAGCAGTGATCTTGTAATAGTTCTCGGCGATATCGGCAACGGCTTCATCGGTGATATATTGTCCGCAAAACGTCCTCAAGGAAACAGCACAATTGATATCACGGAATTCGCCCATAAATTGTCTTGGCTTGCAGTCCTTGGAGAGCTCAAGCCACCGCTTAAAGTATTGATCGTAAATTTCCTCCTGCTTCGGCAGATACATAGCAAGGGACTTGCGGTTGAAAAGTCCGTTCAGGCCTTTGCGATAATCGACATGTTGTCTTCCATCCAGGAACACCCAGTTGGTGGGGCGAAGGATTTTCTTCGCGACGTCCACAACGCAGGGGTTGACATACATCGGAGAGTTAAAGACCTTGCGTGCCAGATCTCTCGTAGAGGCGATTACAACGAATCTAAAGAGATTGTTAAGGCTAGATCCCTGCAATCAGAGACTATGGGAATCATACTTGTGGAAAACCGATACACAGCTCAGCGGGCCGCTTTGCCATTTAGCCACATATTGCGAGAATTTTGGATCCACAGACTCCATGAATGGACCCATAAAGGGAATTTTGAACGCGGGACCTGCGATACTGCCTTTGTTCCATATGTACTTCACTGGACGGTTGCGAACGATCGAAAGTCAGCCATTTAAGGTTCTCACAAACGCGGTATGGGTAAGCTTCGTACCTTGATCGTAAGTTATCGATAGCACTAGGATTGTGAGCACAATCTGCCAGATATTGATGCCCTCCAGGGTCTTGCCGACCACGCCAACTCCGCCGACAAACGCTTGACCTCCGGACTCTACTGCAGAGGCGGCGGGTGGGGGGTTGTATGCCGACGAGTCCATCGGTGCCTTCTCACTTATTCACCAAAGGCGTGTTATGTGTACAAGTTGACGGGAAGAAACGGATTTGAGAGGTGTGACGTCGCCCACAAAGTTGTATGAATGCTGAGGATGCAAGGCAGAGGAAGGGTGGTGTGGGAGGGGGTTGGTGAAATGAAGGCTAGGATGCCAGTTCAGGGGTTATAAGGCGACCCGTGCGCTGCGATAGCAGGTGGGAACAATTCCACAGCAGGAAGAGAAAGTCAAAAAAGCCGAGTACTAAAACGAGCACGATCCCGCAGCCGCTACACAACGCAAAAAAACGGACGAGCGAGTGAGATGCAAAGTTCAGAACACTGTGCTGATGGTGGGACGGGGGGTTGTAGCAATTATGTACGCGGTCCAAGGACCAGCGAACTCTGTGAATTGATTTAAACGGAATGACGCAAATTCAATGAAAGTGTGTGGAGAGGCTGCAGGGGAGATTAGAGCGTGGCCTCGAATCAGGGCTCTCGACTCTTAGCACTATATTATGCTGCGCTAAGATGTAAGAGGGAAGTGACAATTGGTGAGGTTGGTGATGTTGGCATCTTCGTGCAGGGAAACAAATTAACGCCCTCGGAGTACGGAGTAATTCCAACTGCGTGACAAACATACCAACTCGAACCTAGTAGCACGTATCCACCCTTGATGCCGACTCAACGAAATACTGCATCAGACTAGCAACCAAGATTGGCGAATGTCCCAAACCATCTTCAGGACGTGCTAGCGACTACAGTTCCACAGTGCAGAGAGCTCTGACTGTAAAAACAACGATACACCCACAATGCTTCATTCTACATCGATATCATCACTCTAATGTTTCATTCGAGACAAACACGAAGAAAAACTATATAAAGAAAGCCAGGTAACTGCTAAACAGCCATCAACAGGAAACAGCAGTATCTTAAAGTACGTAAGGAAGAAAAAAGAGACGAAATAAAAGAAATTTGTTAACCAGCTAGAGCCTGTTCTTGCTAAAAAAAAAAGGCACAGAACGAGATAAGAACAGCCCTTTATAAAACTCCCCCCACTAAAGTATTTTTTCCTATTCCCGCCATCTACGCAACAAAACGAAAGCCAAGCATACCACTACCAGATTGAATAAACGTTTTAATCCATGTCCATATCCTGGCCAACGCTGGGCTGCTGCTTGTCGGCATCCTTCATATCAACATCACCCTTTCGCTCTTCGGCTTGTTTTTTAGCAAGATCCTCCTGAGCCCTTCTCATCGTCTCGCCCTCGTTTTTCGCGGCCAAGAAGCTTTGTCGCTTCTCCTCCTCTTTATCAAAGTATCTCTGAGCGATAGGCGCAATAACAGCACGGAGCTCTTCCATCCGGGCGATATAGACGGCCTTGGTGGTGTCTTCGCCATCAGAGTAAAGCCAGTCCTGCAGAAAACAAGTCAGTATTCCGATCTGTCCGAATCATACGTCCTAGAATGGAAAACGCACCTCGGCTTCCTCCAAGCACTTCTTAACCTTGTTCTTCTCTTCCTCACTCGCGAATGGAGCATACAAGTCGTCAATCTTGGTGCGGTTCTCGTAGATGTACTCCTCAAGGGCGTTCTTTCGGTCCTCGGTATCAGCAACCAATTTGTCTTCCATGAACATCTGGTTCTCCCGTTCGGTCCAGAGCTGCTTAACGCTCTCGTCAATGGCAGCAGTTCCAGAGACAACTGGGAGCTCCCCCTTCTTGACTTGCTTCTTGACCTTGCGAGTCTTCTTGGTTTTCTCTTCGCCACCTTCGGTATCCATAGCCTAAATAGTATCATGGGTTAGCACACGAAAAATACGGGTTTCGCCATACTAGGTGTTTGGAATGATGGCTCGGAAGGGACCGTGACACTTACATCTCCTTCTTCCTTAATTTCTTCTTCGACTTCAACTTCTTCAACAAAAAACCCTCCCTCGATGTTCAACACTCCGTGCAGATTGACCCTAGCCTTGAGCTTGCAGATCATGAAGTCGTCCTTGGAATCGGGATGTACACCCTTGACAGAGAAACGACCGATCCAGGGGGACATCTTTCCGGGAAGCTTCTCTGGTTCCGCATACTTAGCCTCCAGATCAAATGGCTCCTTGCGGTAGAAAGTAAGAATCTTGGTCGACGGAACGGTGTTGTTCTTGTTGAAAACGGTCAAGCTAGTATCCTCGTCTGGGATGTCTGGAGACTGCTCCCAGGTAAACTCGATCGGGTAGCTAAGGATGTCGTGGACAGAGAAGTCACGGACCCTGAAAACGGGCGATAGAATGGCGCAGGCAAAGGCACAACCGCGGGCGATGGCCTCATCCTGATTGAGGGTGAATGACAAGGGTTTGCCGAAGAATTCGGAAATGCACTCCTTGAGGGAAGGAACACGGGTAGAACCACCAACAAGCTCAATGGCATCGATATCGTCTTTGGTCAGCTTGGCCTCTGCGAGAGCTTCCTCAAGGGGAACGGTGATCCGGTCAAGCAAGGGCTGGATCAGTTCCTCAAGTCCCTCACGCTTGAGCATACTAGAAGCATCCACATCGTTCATTACTGACTCTACATTAATGGGAGCCTGAGCATTGGCCGAAAGAACCTTCTTCAGCTTCTCAACAGCGGCAGCCACGCGGAAGTATGCCTTTGCGTTGGTGTAGATGTCGATCTTGTACTTCTCCTTGAAGACATCCGCAAAGTGGTCAATAAGGGCCTTGTCAATATTTCGTCCACCAAAGTGTCTGTCGAAGGCGGTGGCCAGGACGGTCAATTCACCCTTCTTGAAGGACACAATGGACACAGTGTAATTGCTATGGCCAATATCAACAAAGCAGACACGTCGAGGCTTCTCCTCGCCGGTAGGGAGATCGAGTTTGGTGATACCCCATCCAAGTGCAGTCGCCGTGGTGTCGTTCATCAACCGCAACAACTTCAAACCGGCAATCTCCGCGGCATCCATAATGCTACGGCGCTGAGGGTCGGTGAACCATGGGGGAACACTCAGGACAATATCGGAGACAGGTAGCTTCAGTTCAGCCGAGGCGGTTGCCTTGATCTTAGTGAGATACATAGCCATAAGTTGTGTGGCCGAGAAAACTTCGTCCTGGCCCAGGTATTTGACCTTGACACCGACATCGCCGTTCTTAGCTTCGACGAGGTCGGCTGCGATGAACTGCTTCTCGATCTCGACCTCGGGGTCGTTGAATTTCCGTCCAGCGAGGCGCTTCAAGTTGGAAACGGTGTTCTTTAGGTTAGAGATTTCCTGAGTCTTTGCTGCCTCTCCTACGTAGCGGCTCTTGGGCCCGAATGCTACAAGAGAACTGCTCAATACGTCAGTATATAGGGTACGTCATATAAGGCTCGGAATGTAGATATGACGAAGGTTGGACTCACGGTGTAGAACGGTTAGAGACTTCATTGGTGATCTAATAGGGCACGGAAACAGTCAGTTGCAACTCTCAGACAACATGAAGGCGGCGAATGGATATTAACTTACAACATCGACACCACGATTCCTGGCAACAGCAATAGTGGTTGCGAGCGTTCCGAAATCAACACCAACTACAGACATGGCTTTCAATTATGTCTTTCTTCTCTACCGGATCTATGAAAAGTAACGGGTTCTACTATTGACTACAAACGTCAGCTTCCAAAAGGCTACTGAAATTGTTATCGTCGAAGAAGCGGGAGCAGGAGCCGTCTGAGAGATATTGTAGTTGGGTGAAATGGAAGGCTGAACTCACTTGAGTAAGCGTAAGAAAATTCGTTGGGAACGTTGCAGATGATATATAGTGGTTGTAGAAATATGGACGAAAAGTTGCAATGGAAGGTGTGATGAGTAGTGGAGTTTATTTGATGGCGGTGATGGTGGTAGTTGTATATAGCGGGGAGGTGGGGAACCGTTGTGTTGTTTGTTGCTGTCGACTTCGAGCCGCAGAGATTTTTTTGGTTAGCGAGCTCTCAGCCAAGACATAGAAGGTTCGAGTGCATTCCACACAATCCATAATCCATGCCAGACTCCCTAACCCCATCCCATTATGTACAATTTACCAGGCACCAAATCATTAGGGGCGTCGGGTGGGTTTCCGTACGATGGATATTTTCTCGTCGGGACGATTTCATGCTCTTGTAAATTTACACTACCAAATCTCGATAGTACCGGAGGTTATTTATCCAGGTGTCCTGTACTCTAGGCATGTAGTAATATCCAGCTTTCCAAGACAACGGATATTCCCCCAATAGTAACATCATTGTGCTCCATGGAGATAACGTATGATAGATTCACACCAAAAGGATATTGCAAAACATCTCGATATTCCTATTATCTCGGCCGCCCTTACATCGTATATAACGTTAATCTCAGTTTGCTTGAACGTAATAATGTGAAAACATCGGCTACTAGGTATTTGCATAATGCAATGAAGCTTACAATTGTTGTACATTACCTACTAACAACTCACAGCCCACAAAACAACCGAATTAGCAGAGGCCAATGCTAAAAAAAAGGCCCCCTGATGCAATAAGAAGAAAAGGAAGAGGAACACACCCAAGTAAGTGCAAGAATGCAGGAAGAACCCATTAAATGTAAGACACTCAGATAGTGGCACCAGAAAGCGAAAGAAAAAAACGACAGAACTGCTGCAACTTTGGCTACCTCAAGCCCGCATGAAATGATGAATCTATCCCAAACTTTTTATCCAAACAATCGGAAATTGGTTAGACATTAAACACAAAACGCATCAAACCGGTAAATCGAAGCCTTTGCCGGGCCCAACTGTTATCCGTGTCCACGGAAACCTATGTCATTGGGTTATCGCGGCTTCTTCTGGAGCTTCTTTCTTGCCTTCGATCGGCTTTCCCTTTCGTTCGCATCTACTGGTATCACGGGAGCGTGCGGGGACGGTGGAGATGGAGGAGATAGAGAAAGCGGGGGAGATCTAGCCGGCGGTGACTTAAAGCTATCGACAGTCATTTTGACATCCTGCTCCCCATTTTCTATTCCCGGAGTTCTCACAAGACTGAGCCTGGCCAATGGGCTGTGTGCGGTACCGGTTGATCGTGACGAGTATCCAGAAACCGAGCGATGAGCTAGCTCTGGTACTGCGAGATGGGTACCCGTGGTAAGGGACTCTGGAGCCGGAGGCGATAATCTATCATTAAAAGATTCACCAGGGCTACTATTATATTGACCCATTCCTGCAAAGGAATCAATGGATAATATGGAATCGTTGGTCTTGTAACAGTAGATTGCGTCCGACGGATCGCAAATATGTGCCCGGGATTCAAGCATGTATGCTCCGCCAGCTTCCTTCTGGTTGGCTTGGGCGACGTGATATTTTCGCCGGTCTTCCTCACCCATAATACTCTCCACGCGTCGCGGGAAGTATACTGAACCTCCTGCCGAAGTGCTAGTATAGGAAACAAATGAATCGAACGAAGCTCTGGGATGTAGAGGAATGTGAGGGGCATTTGGATTCCGGGGAACGTGATCCGGAAGTGTACCCATCGATTCGTTAGGATAGCTGTAATATCCTCCTGGCCCTGTTTCATCACTTGCAAATCTTCCGTCGAAATACTCGTCGGGTTGCACACCAGCACCAAAACGATAACGAATTCCTCTTTCAGACTTCTGCTGTGCCTCAATAGCTGGTCGAAAAGTTTCTGGAACAACTTCGAGATCATCGCCTCGCGCTTCTACCTTCTCGATGGCCTGTTGCGGCGTCGTCTGATCATCTGCAGCACCAGCATCTGCACGGGGGCCGCCCCAGGTCCTCTGACCTGCAGTAAAGATTCCATAGATCATGTAAACCCAATTAAAGAAGGGGTTGATGACAAACATAAGAGGATACAGCCATGCCTTAAAACGCTTCAACCTGATGCCAAAGTAAAACATCAGTGCCCAATTGAGACCCAGGGACACCGCAATGAATCCAATTGGTAGTTGATTGACTTTCTGGGTGGTTGTGATGATCGACAACACCATGATGAAAAACAGAAGTGCTGTTGTACGAATTGTGTTTTGCATGAATCTGACAACGCAAAGGACTGGGTACCTTCTCCACAATCTTATATCCGTCAACATGCATACCTCGTTTGTTATAAATCCCAGGAACCATCTTCGTCTCTGTTTCAATAAACTCCTGAAGGAAAGAACCGCCTCGGTTTTGCAGAACGCCCCCGTGCACATCTGAATTTGATATCTCTCTTTGGCGCCTATCATAAAAAGATGCGTCAACCAACGATCCTCCCCGAGGTGACATTTTCCATAGTCGAAGAGATCATCGCATTGTTCGGCCTTGTCGGCAAAGTAGTACTTGGCCATCTTTCGGAATGCCGAGAAACGTAGAATGGTAAGCGCTCCAGGAAGACAAGTAACCGAGCCACAAGCAGACTCCACGGAACGCTCGAATAGCTGGCCGTGGATGTACTCCATGTCTTGCAATAATGTAATCAAGGTTTGCTTCTTTGCCGTGGCGGTGATGACCCCAGTCATCGCAAGCATGTTCTGTTTACTGCCAGGCTTGAGTTCCTATTGGACAAGTTTCATATCAGCTCAATTTCAAAATATGCCTGAAGTCGCCTAGAATGCTAACACGCTAATGCCAGTAGAGGTAAAATTCGACGACATACCATCTCATACACAAAATTCTGGATGCAGACTTTATCTAAGATACAGTCGGAGTCGATGAACAGAATGAACAGGTTATCATTTCTCTTCAAGTATTCGGTATATACCTTGTCGATTAGTCTGAAAGTTTTTTTTTGACAATGACGTTTTCCTCCGTGCTCAAACCTTGACACGGTGATACGCATTCCCCGATACATGACATCTATGCTGGGGGGATAACACTCGAGTGACAGCGGAACCTTCAAACTTTCCAGCGTTTTGAGGTAGAGCTCATTCTCCTCAATCCCATCAAACGATAAAAAGATATGAAGACAGGATGGTGGATAATCTCCGTCCACGATCGAATCGACTGCGGTTACCAAGACATCCGGATGCTCGTTATACACGGGCATTACGACGACAACTTTGGGTGCCGTTGATTCGTTCAGAACGGATTTAATTCGACGGTGTCTGCCGAGGCTGTTTGTGATAAGTTGGTAGACACAGAACAACCAAGGCACCGTGAGCAAGAGTGCGAACGACCAGAATGCAAACCATTGCAGATTTGTGACCATCGACACGGGGAAGTATCTCGTAATTCTGGAAGGAAGCGGGAGGGTTACAACCATAATGGGGGCAAAAATGCAACTGCGTATGGTTCGTAAGCCATTAACCAGGTACAGTGAACCTAAAAGAAGAATGTTCTCACCGCAGAGCAGAAAAGAGTAACATCATGATCACAGCCAGAACACGGATATGCCACTTATCAGCCTTCTGGAATACCTTAACCAGACAGTAAAGAAAAGCTGCCAACCAAAGGAACCACTCAAGCAAAGCAGAAATCATTACAATTCCAATGATGGAGCAGTAAGCAATCTATTCGCTTCAACTTAGCCAATGATCTCGGCCTCCGGAGAGATACTCAATACTTCCGAAACTTTCCATGGATCGGTAATTATTGGACCATTATCCATTTTTTGATTCGGGCTTCAACTGTAGCTTCTTGTGCTCGAATATAAACTTCAACTAACGGAATTTGTCCTCGATCCTGACATTTATCGAACCACCGCAACGAAACTCAACGGCTCACTGGGCAAGTCACCGGTTGACTTGGATGCCTTGTTGCTATCTGTGGCACTTGATATTTGTCGGCAGGTTATTGTTGCAAAGGGATCTAGTTCGAGCCAGAAACAAAAACAGCCTCCTAACTGCTGTATTCAAAGAGCGGCAGTTCAGGAGGGATTGGTCGAGGGCCGAGTGGGATGTTGCGACCCTAATGAACCGGGCGTTATGGTTGAAGGCTAACAAATGAGCGTATGTGTAGGCGGAATGACAAGAAGCTATATTTCTTCCCAATAGTAACATTAGCAATCAGGAAGCCAGGAAATTCAGAATGAGCAGAAAAGGACCACCCTAGAAGGAGACGATACTGCATTGATATTACTGTTATGTCTCCTTCGTTGGGTCAGTAACACATACAAAAACAATGCGCACAATCCGCGGCCGCTATGTTGATTATTGTGGGTGCTTGTTGTGTGATGCCTTTATCGAAAGGAAAGGAAAGAAATGAAATTAATTATTGACAAACGGCAGTCGAACAGTCGATTAGTTGAAGCCGTTCAAAGAGCGTGCAAAGCGGATGGGAAATGATAGGGTTCCGAGATGGTGCTGCTATTGTGCTAAGTATTGAAGCCCTTGCTTTCTTTTAGTGACAATGGTGTGTGATTGTCTTCCTTTGAATGGTACCATCAAAGCACTGCGCAAGTGACGTATGCACTCATATATGGAAGTTGGTCTTTGACGAATTCGAAATCCCTATCGACTGCAAGATTCAGAGTCAAGATCCCTTTAACACTCCAGATTTTCCAACTAGAAAGGACATATCCACCATTCTGAAATTATAAAAAATCTGGTAGACCCACCAGCGGGCCGCGACGTTCGTTCAGGCAACGTGCACGTAGCGAGTACTCTAACCACATTTAAGAAAGGCAGATGACATGCATTCAGGAACAACGAAAACTGGACGATACACTTTTCAGACAGTGAATCTGTCAAATCGCAGGTAAATGGCACTGACATCGTTGATTGACTGACTTATTGACAGACAGACAACCCAGCTCAACCCTCAACTGTGGATACTTATGTATTTCCTTTGCGTCCCCAATCTCGATATCTAGTACATCACTCTCTTCCAAAACATTCTATGGATATAGAAAGTCTTATTGCTATCTGCTTGGTAGGCACCCAACCTTCCCATCTGCTTTCTTTCCGGTGGTAGTGACAAGTCATTCACGTTGTGGTGTCTGCTCATGCACGAAGCCTACAGTCGACCCGTAAGTTAACGTTATGACTTATAAATGGTTTTATGGATACGAAAAATACTTACAGTCGAGGCAAACAAGTTACGGGTACTTCCACTGTTCCACTGCTCCAGTGGTTGTCCAACCTCCAGTGGTTGTCCAACAATCAGGCCGCTAACCGTCAACCAGGCAAGCTTGCACCTAGTAGCTCGTGTAAATAGGCAGAGCTCGAGACAAAGTCAAATGCTGAGATGTTGGATATTCCCAGCGCACCCTAGACATATAACACAAAAACGTCTAGCAAGTAAATGTTTGCCTTATCTCTGTCGTTGAATCCGAGAAAAGTCGACACTTGGGTAGTTCCCGAAACGCCCCAAATCCCAGTCCATGCTACACATTTTGTTCATTTCGTCCGTTCGACCCAAATTTGATTATGTAGAAGCAGTAGATCAGTACTACCACGCCTGATACCAGCTCTGTCTAGCCAAGACAGCAGCGGAAGATTATCGTTTTGTGTGAGGTCAAATTGATTAGCTAAAAATATCCACAGGGCCTTCTCACTTTCTGGATACATAGAATTTGGTGATATCAACCATAAAATCCAAGCAACTAGGCATGCGCGGATGCTACCTGTCTCAGGTCGGGTACAACCTATCCCTGCATACCAAGTCGCGAGGAGCTCAGCATTTGTTTTAATCATTCTGCATTCACTCTATCTAAAGTATGGTTTGCCCTTGTCCCCTCCTCCTCCAGATAACCGGCTAGGTGGGGGAGATCCCCTCCCACTACTCTTATTCCCTTCAAGGATTTCAGCATTTGCTATTGCGGTTTGGTTGATCTCATTGCATGACATTCCTGGACGCTTTGGTCATACGGTTGCGCTTACAAACTTCCACTTTATGTTTAGCAGGAAGTATTCCTTTAGCTGTCTGCGAAATTCACGGACAAGATATAGCCAACCAGATCGCTCAGATCCGCGTTTAGAGCATACGACTACCCCTTGAAGCTTTCTCAACCAATTAATTTCTGTCCATGAAAACCGACAAGAGGTGCGGAGCAATAATCCCTAACCACAACCCATATTTTCATGGCTGGTTACTTCAGCGTCCTGGTACTTAGACGAACTAATCAACCCACATTTTTTGTACGGCTACTACACATACTAGATAGTCTGAATGGTACCAGAAAAGTGTTCCCAATATCTTCAGCGATGTGTTTTGTAGGCTTTTCGCCAACAGCATGCATTTCCATTATTGTGATGTCGTTGAACACAATACCCATCTCAAACAATGGCCTGGTGCGCATCAAACTCACTTTGTGCCTGATATTTGCTTTTCCGGACAAGGTCTCACACATCTTAAACAACGCCAGGTGTCCAGCCACGATCTGAATAATTTCGCATGTCAAAAAGCCCGATCCAAAACAAGCAAAACATCTGCCGGCCCGTTGAAGGGTACGACACAATATGCACATGACCAAATCTCCGAGCAGCATCAGCGCCTTACATACACGTCATGGCACAGCAGCTTCGATATAGTAGCCAACAGTCCCCGCGTTGGTGCTGAAACCTAGACAGGACTTGCTCACAGCATCCCTCGATTTGGTACTCGCTTCTGGGGTTTCGGGTATACTGGTAGCTATGTAAGCGCCACCGATCAAGCATTAATGCTAACGAGCACACACATGGACAGGGTCAATGGCCCCAGCAGATAGTTCCGCTTCAGCGTGGCAAAGGCCCCAGTCCGGTAGCATCCGAACTCGCCGTTGCCCTGCCCATGGCTGTTCTCGCACACGAGAGAAGTATCAATGCCCTTTTCTCCATAGTACTTACTGATCATAATGGAGGAAGGGTTTATGGATTAAAACAACCGACTTCCATGCGTATATATACTCGGTTTATACTTGGCTTGCTAAAACATCTCACGCAGGCTAGCATACCCCACCGTAATTATGAACGGACCCTCGAACCTCACCCGAAGACGTAAATTAACCTTACAGATAGCGATGAATTAGCATCTCCTCATGGTGGGTGAGACAAGTGATCGGTGTGGGTTCTACCTTCTGCGTGATAGTTTGGGATTCTACTACCTACATAATCAGAAACTGACAGCATCCCGCGAAACCACTGTAGTGGTTCTGCAGACATTTTTGATCCTTCTCAACCACACTATATAGGCCCAATGTGAGTTTACGTGGTGACAGGTAGTGGCCCAAGGCATTATAAGTGTCCAACAGAATCTTGACATCAGAAAGACTGTCGTAAGGAAAGCAAGGCATGGAATTGTCATAAGAAACTATACTGCCTGTAATTGCCACAAATGTGTGTAATATTTCATAAAAGAGAAATTGCATATAGAACTCCCTTAGATATGAATCCATACCGGCTTGTGCATATCCTAGGTCGAAGGAAACTCTCCTTTGTGAAGCAGTGTGGAACAAAGACCAAAGGCACTTCCCCGCAACTGAGTTGTGATACTGATGACTTGGAGCTCGAAATTGAGTAGGATCTACCTTTTGGCAGACTAAGAGTTAGTAGTTGGCACGAGGATCTTGACAACTAAAGAAATATGTGTTACTCGGTGTTCGGTTAAACAATTTCCGGCTTTACCCTCCACCGGGCCAGTCTGAGCTATCTACATGATTTATCCAGTCTTTTACGGAGTGCAGGCTTTGGAAGATAGTGTTTGTAGGCCCTCTGACAGCATTCTAGTGAGGGTTTGAGACTGAAGACAGATCCTTCTTGCAGTGCTTGTTGGCATTAGTGGTTTCCTGTGAGCGAATCTACCAGGTATTTGGCGGAATTGACGATATTCACAGGCTTCTACTATCATTATTTAACCGACCTACTAATCACCGATGTGACTACCTGCGAATTACTGCTAGTCGGCTAGCTAGCATGTGCGAAATAGAAAACCCAATGGCTCGAAGAGAATATGATCTGATCGGTTACACGATACGGCGCTTCTCCCCATCATATTCATTCGAATGTGTGCGATTATTATAGATCTCACGGGGTGCTTCAGACAGAACTTCGGGATCAATTTCCCTTGAGAGTCGTCTCGACTTGAGCACAATGCCGAGGCGGTTTTGATGCAAATGACCCCAAACCGTGCAAAATTCGCTGTTGTTCTTTAAATTATGCAGCAATCTAGGTAGCTGGGCTGCTATCTTGTGGCATATATATATAGTTACTGATCTCAAGGAGGATGCACAGCTTGCTCCTGGAGTAGACCACTGGTATCGTGAAAAAAGCGCACATGACTTATGGGAAAGAGATATGAGACCTCGATATATACCGACACTAGTGAGTACTTATTACATTGTTTTAATGATTTCCAGGCGGATGTTACCGGAGACCGTGGTGGTTTACAGTAAACAGCCCCCAGTAGGTGGATTAGGTTGAGAAATTAGTGATTTATTATATATTTCTTCCTATCCCCTACACGCTCGATAACCTTCAACTTGTATCCTTTTCCTTTTAGGTATAGTTATGAGTAAGTATCCTTTCCTTTCGGGTATATTGTGACTAAAAGAGTAACATCAGACGTCCCGTCAGCCAATCAAATTCTTTGCCACACGACGATATTTTACTCACACTATACCCGAAAGGAAAAGGATACGAATTGAAGGATACCGAGCGTGTAGGGATAGCTATTGCACATGCGAATTTAGTGAATCTTAGATGTGAACATGAAGTTGGTACATCTAGACGCAGACGCTTTATACCTCAAATTTGCTCTCGCATGCACTTATCTTTTTTGTTTTGTGGCTCGGGCTATAATATTCCTAAGTGGAATTTCGTTTGCACATTCAATTGGACCCCAGGAACTGTCTGCATGGTGCAAAAAGCAGACTTCAAATCCCAAAAGCGAGTGATTATGTATGAGAGTCCGTCAGTGCGTTTATGGTGCAAGTGCAATTCGTGCGTATAAGCTTATATCGAAGCATATTCACACTTGTGCGTTCAAATGTGGCTTTTAAGTTTGTATAAGCGATGTACTGATTATACTAACTGGAATTTGTCTAATCATGCTATAGCTGTAATTTGTCCTTGAATCCTAGATACGGCTTTTTTGGGCGTGTGCCTAATGCCACATTAACAATTCTATATAGCGCGTTCAATAATCAAAGCATTGATTGATGGACGAAACACACTCTCTTAAAGTGGCTAGTGTTTTAATATGGTTGCCATTCATACGACTCAGGAAATGGGACTGGATAGATGTGACAGATTTTTTTTAATACTGAATGCCCAACAATGAGCGGAATCCTCAATAAAATCTCTTCGGACGGGCCTTCGTCTTTTTCTTCGCTTTCGCCGCCTTTTTCGCGACTCTCTTTCTCTAAAATATAGGACGCTCGAATAATTAGGTCACGTTCCTAACGACGGCCCAAGCTAGACGCTATCACCCTCAAATCGAAGGTTAGCTATAAACATTCAGTCCAATAGTGAAAAATCGAGCGAGTACCCACAATTTTATCCTCAGCCATCATATCCTTTCTCAATTTCTCATCTCACTCTCCGCCAGTGCTTCGAATTTCTCAGGACCAAAGCTCCAATGCATACCCAAGCACTTCACGCTCCTGGTCATGTGATAACTTCAACACTCCGTACAAAAGATGGGGCGACGCGTCATGTATGAGAGAGTTACGCTTGCCATAGACACGGCGGTGCTGTAGTTTTATTAGTAAGATATATGGAACTGGCACCCAACACTGGCACCTACATTCTTCTTGATCCATTCACGAGGCTCCTCTGGGACGTTTTTCATAACCTCAGACACCAATTCATAGTATGCTTTTCTCCGTGCTGAGTTAGTGTTCGCTCGCCAGGTTCTCTGAGCAAAGTTGCCTCCCACATATTCGCAGTATTTGATGCGGTGCAATTCGCAACATGCTGTCCGAATAGAAGCTCACACGGCCCTGTACAATCTCGATGCGCAACCACACATCGATATGGTAGAGCTTACCGTAGATGTTCTGTGGTTCATGGTATAACAGGTACACCGTCGGAACAATGAGGACTTGGTCGTCCGTCAGTATCTCTTGGTGAAGAACCATCGTCAGCAACCCGGATTCCTTATGATCTACAAGATTTGGGGCTGGATCCGTTGATACTCATCGATCGCATCCTGGTGAAGCGCGGTGATAGCGCGGAGAGCGAGATCACTAAATCTTCTTTCCGTCCAATATGTCCTCGGCAGTTAACAGACCTCCTCGACTGCCATTACCGCAGCTTCCTCAACCCCGTTTCTCCCAACACACACCCAAAGTAGTATCATATCTCGCTCGATTGTGATATTCCTCCGAAACACAAAAGGTACATCCCAAATCAAAGAACAGGTGTAAAATTTGCTTCAAATCTTTCCGATATAGGCCTCCACTACCAAGTGGCAACTTTTCTATACATGTTTCCACTTTCGCGAGATCTAGTTACCCTCGGTGGTGGGGCCTGTTGCGTGGTTAGTTGTGACTTGATTAAACTTTGAGAAAATTTGATTACTTACTCAGCTGTGCTTCCTTTAAGTCTTTGCGATCCTGCTGTAGTCTCTTGCAGAGCCGGGGGCTATCTAAAGGTAACTAACTACCTTGGCATGGATATCTTGGATATTCGTGGATAGCCTCCCCCGGTGTGGATATCTGAAGATATCCATGGTTATTTGAATATGCCCGGAAATAACTAGAGCTATAATATACTAAGTTGTGTTACATACTATGGGGTCATGAAATTGTCTCTCCCCGCACCTCGCTGCCCTCTCCACGTGACCATCCACAAGGTATTTGCAAGTGAAGCTTGAACAAGCCGACCTTGACATAGACTGATGGTGGTCAGGCTTCAAAAAGCCTGGGCCGGTTAGATGAAAGGTTAAATCTGATCGGACTGACCACTTAAGAACACTGATCAGTTGACGAGAAGGGTGTAGAGGGCGCTATGCAAACAAAAGCGACAAGTGGATGGCAAAGAGGGTTGACGCTGGGCTGCTAACGAAGGAGACAGGACGTTGTGCGGAGCAGCGGAGAAAGGAGGTGGTAAAGAGGATTGACGCTGTGCTGCCAACGAAGGGGATAGAAGGTTGCGAGGAGCAGGATGATGGAGTCTGGCGATGTTGTCAGGATGGTGCGGTCGACGAGACGTTGCCAGGAATGGCAGGGCGAGGAGTTCAAAACGGTGGAAGCTGTGAGAGCAAGCGAGGAATTATCGATTCCGTATCGCAGTCGCCTTCTACCGATGAGCTTAGTGCGTTACGCGAGTGAGCGAAAATGATTAACTTTAGCTTTAAACGAGCTTGCTCCGCCTGCGCTCACTCTTATTTCTAGTGCAGCTGGGACACACTTCAACAATCAGACACAGCTTACCATTCCTAGTGCTTTTTCCTCTGAAACCACCTCTTATGGCATCAATTGGTCGTTACATTGCTTGTAACTTCCAAACTCAACCACCGGGGTGAAAAGTATCTGAATTTGGCGTTCGATATTGGAGCCGATTCCATCAGGACAGAGGATTAACTACTGTACCAAAAAAGCCCCGTTTATTGATGCCGAGTTAATGCTGTATTAATGTTGAATCCTTTATAAATGTATACATCAGCTGAACTTGTGGGGTATTTCAGGATTTGCAACAAAATCAATTGTTTTGAATGGGGATCAATTTCACAATAATGTAGCACAGAAGACCACATTAGATGGTACATTGATGCCACATTGATGCTGGATTGCTGTCATATTCAAAATGATGTGTATTGAGTTAAATAGTAGAGTTATACTACATTACTTCCACATGTATATATTTCGCACATGCCTGCACATACCCAATGGCTTGCCTCCAGGACCAATGCTGCCAGTGGTACCTCTCCAGCTGACTGATGTATGGTAAAAAAATATCTCTAGTATGATTTGAACCTGTTTCAGTGGGTATTTTACACACCTACTAACCACTATACAATGTATGTAGTTTATTAAACATAACATTATGTTAGGGCTACTTATAGGTATACTGGTTTATTACTGTCACATCATTGTGACAAGAATGTGGAATGCCTGCCTGCCACATCTATGCAAATGCTCAATGCTGTTCAATTGACCAATATTATCCCATTCAACTAAATACTCAATCATTTACAATGTCATATTTGCTGGTATCTTGCATTACTGTGGTATTTTGAGCTATTCCCTAGTAATTGGAATGTTAAATTTAGTAATATGCTACACTCACTGGACTCTGGGAGTCATGCTGCACTCGGGTAAATGTGGCACTGCAGTTACATCAATAAACGGGGGTATTTGGGCATAGTAGGCATGTACTTAGGTAACCATGCATGGCGGCATGGCGGCTTGCCAGCAACTGAGCATTGGCAAGAGCGAAGTACTCAGGTGGTGTGCGAGCTCGGCATATATTTAGATGTGCATTCTTCATTGAGCTTTTGACAGGCTTCACTGCCTCACATACAGATGGCTGTGGGTATACAACACTGTTTCAGTGAAATGTATCTGTAAAATGACTGATTTGAATCAATTTTAGATATGTAATTGTGATGCTTTGTCTAATATCATTTGTATAAGCACTAATGGTCTCCCTGACATTATTTATCATTCCCTGGAACCCGGGTGATTGATTTGCGGAGGCGAATGTTTTGGAACTCGCGAATGAGAGAGAGGAAAAAGAGATGAAAAAGCAATCGTAGATTATTGAGTTGGGGTCCAGGCCCGCGTGGTCAAACAACCAACCAGTGCAAACAAACTGATTTTCATCAGCTGAACATCCTTGCAAACGTCATGCACATCATTTCTGGAACCTCTTGTCCAAGGCAGCAGCAGATGTTCACCGTGCTCGCTGCTAGCAATGCAGGTGCTTCCCATCAAGTATCTCTTTGTGTTAACGTGGTAGAGATGTACTTTAAAGAGTACGCTCTTTGTAGTTACGTCCAAACACCATTCGCGAGTACATCAACCCCGCGCGCCCCTCACCCCGCCTCGTCACCTATCACGACCATCAATACCAGCAACAGAACACCATGGAAGGTACTGCGGATGAGTACTATGCGCAGTTAGCAAAAAAGCGCCAACAAGAGCAGCAACAGCAGCAACAGAAGCAGTCGCCGCACCCGATCAGTGGTTATCCAGGCTATCCACCGCAGTCTCAAGACTATACCCAGTCGCCTCCGGCATATCCTTTCGCACCATCACCGCCAGAGAGCTACCAGTCGCAGCATGGCCACAGCCGGGTGCAATCACCCCAAGAGTATCAGTCACCGCAAGGCTATACCCCAGTGCAACCACCCCAAGACTACCTTCCACCGCTATCATCCGAGGAGGTTACTCTTCCTCATCCCCTCTCTTCCATCATGGTATGGCCGAACTGACGGATGCAGTACGTCAACCAACCCTCTACGCCTTTTGTACCTCCGAATGCAGGCTACCCCCAACAGCAGCGCCTAGGCGAAGCACAAAGCTACCACAACCTGCCGCCCCAATATACACCCTCCAGCAGCGATGCGGGGTTCAGCTACCCCGGAGAAGATTATCCGGACGATACAAAAGGCTATCCCCATCCATCGGGTCCCTACACTGAGGGGTCCGCCGACAGAGGTCTAGGTGCTACCTTGGTCGGTGGAGCAACTGGCGCTATTCTTGGTCATCAAGCTGGCCACGGCCTTCTCGGAGCCATGGCCGGGGCTATCGTAGCTAACGCAGCTGAACACGGCGTCAAAAAGGTGAAGAATCATCGCAAGTCGAAACGGACAGAAAAAGAAGGAGGAAAGAAAAAGAAGCACCGGAAGCACAAAAAGAAGGATCATCATCATGATCGAGCGTCTCATAGCGGCAGCGACAGCCACGGCGAAGCACGGGTCAAGAAACATCGCCACAAGAAAAGTCATGACTTGTATAAACATGGATATTCGACAGGCGGTGGTAGTACTTTCAGCTCATTGCATTCGACTAGGGGGCTCGATCTTGAAGACGACGGGCATCATGGACATCGCAGTCATAGGGAGATGAGGGAGGGTCGCAAGCATAGGCATAGGAGTGAACGGGGACATAAGAAGAGTAGGAGAAAAAGCCATTCGAGTAGTTCGTCCAGTTCCAGTTCTTCCAGTTCTTCTAACTCGAGTTCAAGCTCTTCATCCTCGTCCTCGCCCTCAAGTTCGGACTCAGATTAGGCGAGGGACAAGACAAGCGGCGCCTTGATGGAGGTGACGGCTATTTCCTTGCGGTTGTATTCTTTCGACTTGTGATACCGGTAGTTAGGTAGTTATTAGGAGTTTGTGTCTGAATGACCGAATGACGACTTCAATGAACCTTTTTGCATCTCGGCCAGTATTGGGATAGTTCATCCCATTGGCTTGAGATATCACTTATCGCCGCCAAAGTCCTCCCCTCCACTTTCGATATACTGGGCCAGGAAGGTAACTATCGCTGTAAGCCTTTGAAGTTCGGTCGATTTCCATAGTTGCAAGCGACCGCATCACATGTCTTCGAAGGCCTTTTCTGTATGTGTGTATATGTCTGTAGTATGCGTGCGCTGTTTGGAGGATTGTGAACGCTCTGACTGCCGTCTTATGTGGATGCTGAGTGGCGGAACATTCATCAATCATCTACCGTCAATCTCAAATATCGATCGTCCATTATCAACCAAGATCTACTTTTACGTACTGATCGAAATTCAGTAAGCTTAATTGCTCGAATCTGCACTGTCATCATCCAGGAGCTCGAAACTAGTAACCTCAGCCGGCGACACCACCAACACGCATACATCATGCATAACTCTGGTAACAACTTACCTATTCAAGGCATTGTTGACGTACCTATCCTATCCGACACAATGCATGTCATGCTGCATGAAGCGTTATCTGGTAATTTGTCGACGGCGGCTGTGCACGCAAAACTAGGTGTTTGGCAAGTGCTTCTAGTACGGCACTGCAAAGCATGACGAGAGATAGATTCTCGAAGCCTGGGGAACAATTGGAGGTAGGATCACGGACCAAAACTAACCGGATTCTGGGTTGCGAAATTGAAGAGTTTTTTGTTTAAGTTCCAATTTAATCTCCTAGCTTAGCATTCCTCCTCTTCGTGGTAGCAAGGAACATAAATAATATCAATAGGAACTTTCAAGTATTGCTGGCATATTTGGTATCTACCAGACTATATGATATAGCATTGCAAGACCCGATACGCAAGACATACCCGGGGAAGATCGGGTTTAACCTCCAAAACAGGGTTAATATTTAATGTAGGCAGTCTCGAATGAAATAATGCCGAATTTGAGTGGACGCTCTATCCAGATGCCTGAGTTGGATGTATTAAAGTCGAGAATGTACTGAATATTGGATTCCTGGGTAGTGGTAGATATATTGTGAATCAGATCGAAGGAATGAACCGACCAATGCCGGAATTGAAGCCTTGGAAATATCACCTATCAAGCATCGGTCGGTTAGTTCGTTTGCGAGCCGGGGGAGAAGCTGAAGGGGCTATGTTTGATGGTTAGAATCGTGTTCGTGGTAGTCGGGGTAGTCGGGGTAGTTGGGGAGTCGGGTGGAGGAATCGTGTTTGTGGTAGTCGGGTGGAGGAATCGTGTCTGAGTATGTGTGGATAGAACTATGCCAGAGAGCTCTTTAGAGATTCTTTGACTGCCAGTAGTAGAGCTCGCTGAAGATATGTTTAGCAGCTCGAGCGATGATTTGCCTGTAAGGACTCAGGAGTAAGGAGACCAGATACCTAGATGGTCGGCGTGCATTGCATGTCCTAGGTAATTTCTGACCCAACCAACAGCCTCAACAATTCCACACTCTTGACCCTGAGATGCCTAGTGTCAAGCGTCCGCCAGCCACTTTCTTTGTGTTCCAGGTCGTCTCTTCAAGGTCGTTCGTTCAATCTTTTCTTATCGATGCGCCACCTCCACACGCTGAGTAGCGTAAGCTGAGAGCGCTAGAAGGAAAACCTGGGGGAAATATGTAGGGCGAGCGCTAATGGTGGGGGTGGTGGCGGCGTGGGCACGGAGCAATGGGTTCGGTAAAGTTCAACGTCAACCACAGTTTGCTTCTACAGCAAGTGTTGAAGAATTCTACGAAGACTATACAAAAGTTTGTTTGATGGTGTATTCACGTGTCTTGTATACGATTCCATCCCGATTTAGCAGTTCCTCGGATGAAATGTAAGGCTAAGTGGTGGGTGGGAATGGACCCTGAATGGTTGACAGGCGAAAATTTTGTTCAAAAAGGGGATCTTGCCCCCACAAGAATCAAGATCGCAGGTTAGATTTCCTGGCATGAAGATTTCGGAGATCCAGATCTTTGCAGCTTCGAAAATGAACTGCTTGTCGCTTGAGGAGGATATGGGGAAACAAGAGCTTAGCAAGAAGGCGAGGAAGGATCGTGTCCGATAACTTCGACTCAATGCCCGTCTCAAACGCCGCCCGCCTTATGCTACAGGCTCCGACATCCTGTCCTGATTCAGGGTTGCGGTTCGAGAAGCGGACTATTTCGGGAGCTGTGTGAAGATTATCTGTTGGATGAAATTGATTCAATCCCTGCATAACATGACTTATCAGCAGCAAAAACAAAACGGCGCTGGATAGCATCTTTTGTCGTAGCGGATAAGAAGAAAGCCGTCTGATTTACGGCGAGTCTGTAGTCTGCTAGATGGCAAGCGGGAATCAAGTTATGGGGCAAAACTCCGAGGTGCTGCCATTATTCTTTGCTTTGAAATTACTTGCAAGGGAAAGGACAGCGTTACAGACATCGTTTGGCTGGTTTAGAGTATTGCGGCTGTCCGCTGCTGGGGGACAGGGCTGTGCGGTTAGTTCTTCTTGGAAAGGGTGTGCTGCAAAAATTTTGAGGAAAAAAAAAAGTTGTCAGCGAGAGAAAGGAGCCCATCCAGACAGACTTCGAATAAATACCCAACTCCTGCTACCCAGTGACAGCCCTGCTCTTCTCTCTCTCCCATACTTCTCCTCCTATCTCCACGACCGCCGCTCTCCACTCACTCACACACTCTCTCTACCAACCTGATCCTTTAGATTTCTCTTTATTGTTTGGGTTTGTTCCAATAGAGACCGATAGAGCACGTTTCTCGCACTAGATCGGCAGTCCTCCTTACTTGGGTATTTCGGGCGCAATCAGAGTTTTTCATCGCTAGACTGTTTTTCACCCTAATACGACCCCGCCACCACCCTCTCGCCTCCTATATAGACCGGCATAGATTTTTTTTTTGTTCCTTTTGACGAATTCTCCTTCCGCAATGGCACCTGCTCTCGATACTATGTCTCCCGCCGCTGTCTCGGAAAACCAGAAGTCTGTCAAGGTGCTTGACGAGCTCTTGCAGAAGCTCACCATTTCCAAGACCAAGGACGAAGCAACGTACGCTGCTGAGAACTTAGCCACCTTCATCAACGGTCCTATTGAGGAGCACGATGTTCCCACAAAGTGAGTACTTCCTGGAAGCTGCTAAATATCCAGGGTCATTCTTAGGGCAAAGAGCTGACAAATGTGCCTTAGAATTCTTGATCTTATCAAGAAGCAACTAAACAACAAGAAGGATTCCACCGCACGAGAGCACGCATGTCTCGCCATCTCACACATCTGCGGAAAGGATCTGGCACCAGGCATCGAGCCCTATGTCGTTTCCTTGTTACCCAACCTTCTCACTGCCGTCGGTGACAAGATGACCTCCGTCAAAAATGCCGCCGACCATGCCGTCCTCAAGATCATTAGCGCAATCAACCCCAACGCTGTCAAGGCTGTTCTCCCTGCTCTAACCAAGTCCATTTTGAGCGCACCCAAATGGCCCGAGAAGATGACCGCCTTGAAGGGTCTCGACCTTCTCGTCCAGGTGGCACCATCACAGACTGCCATCCGACTTCCAGAGCTTGTACCCACCGTCTCCGGTGCGATGTGGGACACCAAGCCCGATGTCAAGAAGGCTGCCAAGTCTACCATGGAGAAGCTCTGTTCTTTGATCTCCAACAACGATATCAACCGGTTCATTCCTCAGTTGATTGCCTGTATCGCCAAGCCCGAGAATGTCCCCGAGACCGTTCACTTGCTCGGTGCCACCGTCTTCGTCGAGAACGTCCTTGCACCCACTTTGTCTATTATGGTTCCTCTTTTGGAGCGTGGTTTGGCCGATCGTGATACCACTATTAAGCGAAAGTCTGCTGTCATTATCGACAACATGTGCAAGTTGGTCGAGGACCCTCAGATCGTTGCTCCATTCTTGGACAAACTCATGCCGGGCCTTGAGAAGAACTTCGACAACATGGCCGATCCCGAGGCCCGTGGAAAGACCCGTCAGGCTCTCGACACCCTGATCCGTGTCGGTAACGTTGTTGATGGCAAGATCCCCGAGATCACCACCGCAGGCGAGCCATCCGTCATTATTGAGACAGTTAAGTCTGTCCTCGCTGGTCATAAGGATGTCATTGCCAAGTTTGAACCTATTCTCGCCTACATTTCCGCTATCGCCGGTAGCTTGGTTGATGAGAAGGAGGAGGAAAACCTTGTCTGGGTTGAACACACCGTTCCCTACTTCGCCGTTTTCTTGCCCGAGGGTGATGCTCAGTCTGCTGCTCACACCTTGAGAAAGCGCGTTGCTGTCGGCGAGGAAGAGGTTGCTGGTGATGCTGATGATGAGGAAGGCGAGGATCTTTGCAACTGCACCTTCAACTTGGCATACGGTGCAAAGATTTTGCTCAATCAGACCCACTTGCGCTTGAAGCGTGGTCAGCGTTACGGTCTTTGCGGTCCCAATGGTTCCGGAAAGTCTACCCTCATGAGGGCCATCAACAACGAACAGGTTGAGGGTTTCCCCAAGAAGACAGAGGTCCGAACTGTATTTGTTGAGCACGATCTTGATTCCGATGATACCGAAAAGACTGTCGTTGGCTGGTCTACCGACAAGCTTCGTGATGCTGGTGTTGACGTTACCCCTGAGGATGTTAAGAGGCAGCTTATGGAATTCAACTTCCTTGATTCCATGATGGATGCTCCCATCACCTCGCTCTCGGGAGGTTGGAAGATGAAGTTGGCTCTTGCCCGTGCCATGTTCGAGAAGCCCGATATCCTGCTTCTTGATGAGCCTACCAATCACATGGACAGACAGAATGTCAAGTGGCTCGAGAACTACCTCATCGCCTCTCCTTGCACATCTATCATTGTGTCTCACGACTCCGGCTTTTTGGACAACGTCTGTCAACACATCATTCACTACGAGCGCTTCAAGCTTAAGCGTTACCGTGGTAACCTCAAGGCCTTCACGGTGAAGGTTCCTTCAGCCCGCTCTTATTACGAGCTTGGAGCCTCGGAGCTTGAATTCAAGTTCCCCGAGCCTGGTTTCCTCGAGGGTGTCAAGACTAAGGCCAAAGCTATCGTTCGTGTCAACAATATGAGCTTCCAGTACCCTGGTACCACCAAACCCCAGATCCGCGATATCACCTTCCAGTGCTCGCTAGGGTCCCGTATTGCCGTCATTGGACCTAACGGTGCCGGAAAGTCTACCTTGGTTAATGTTTTGACCGGTGAACTCATCCCTACTTTCGGTGAAGTTTACCAGCACGAGAATATCCGTATCGCCTACATCAAACAGCACGCTTTTGCCCACATCGATAACCACCTGGATTTGACACCTTCTGAGTACATTCAGTGGCGTTTCCAGACTGGTGAGGATCGTGAGACAATGGACCGTGCCAATACCAAAATCACCGAGGAGGATGAGCAGGGCATGAAGAAGATCTTCCGAGTCGAAGGTTCCCAGCGTCATGTCATCTCCATCCACTCGCGAAGAAAGTTCAAGAACTCTTACGAATACGAGTGTTCGTTCGAACTTGGTGACAACGTTGGCTTTAAGGGTGAGAAGTGGACTGTCATGTCTACTGCTGACAATGCCTGGATTCCCCGAACTGAGCTCATTGCTACCCATGCCAAGCTGGTTGCTGAGGTCGATCGTCAAGAGTCCATCAAGAACGGTCAATTCCGTCAGCTTGTCCGCAAAGAGATCGAGAGCCACTGCGAGAACTTCGGTTTGGATGCCGAGCTTGTCTCTCACTCCCGCATGCGCGGTCTTTCCGGAGGTCAGCGTGTTAAGGTTTGCTTGGCTGCTTCCACCTGGCAGCGTCCTCATTTGATTGTTCTTGACGAGCCTACCAACTATCTTGACAGAGATTCCCTTGGTGCTCTGTCCAAGGCCCTTAAGGAGTTTCAGGGTGGTGTTATCATCATCACTCACTCTGAGGAGTTCACCAAGAACTTAACCGAGGAAGTTTGGTCCGTTATGGATGGAAAGGTAAGACTCTAGTGCCCTAAATCCTGTACGCTATTTGGATCCTATGCTAACTAACTGTTAATAGATGACCCCTAGTGGCCACAACTGGGTGCAAGGCCAAGGGTCTGGTCCAAGATTGGGTGGTGAAAAGGGCGAGGGTATGTGTATTCACTCTTCCGTCGTTGCTTCTGGTAGCTAACGAAATTGCAGAGGAGGACACTTTCGATGCTATGGGCAACAAGGTCGAGTCAGCTAAGAAGAAGAAGAAGCTCACCTCAAGCGAGCTCCGCAAGAAGAAGAAGGATCGTATGGCAAGACGCAAGCGTGGCGAGGAGGTCTTCTCGGATGAGGATGATTTCTAGACAATTTCTTTGGGATGAGGAATATTAGAGTATAGATATTTTTTCTTCCTTTCTGTTTCTTTTGTGGGTTTGGCTAGCTTTTTTCGCGCGGTTTGGGTTTGATGCACAAAAACTTGGAGTTTTCTTTTTCATGTTTGGGCATCAAGTTAATGGTCTACGAATTGATGAGGGGATTCTTTAGTTAACATGGGTTTTGCCCTTATACTGGTGGCAAGTGATATTCAATGCAAGGAAATGCGTATTCCGACTTCAATGCCCGAAAAAGTGGTCGTCTTCCCATTTTCACGGGAGTGTTTTATGGACTCAATAAACCGAATAGATATTCAGGCAGAGTGAATACTTGCTGATGTGACGTCACTTAGCGTCTGGGTGCAAAGTGGAGGTGTCGTACTATACGCGGGTGGGTTGAACTCAGCAGTAACTACTCTATTCGATACTTACCTACTTAAGGTAGTATGTTGACTCCCGCCATCTCGACCTGAGAGATAAAACGCTCTTGCCTGTCCTCTCATTCTCGATTGCAGCCTCATCGCCATCTCCCTCAATGTAAGGATTTCCTTCCTAACAAAGTATTTGACTGTTCACTTGTAATAGGCGTCTCATAATCCGCCCCGACCCGGCCTCTGCCTCTCTATACGTCGCAAACCTTATTCTCGCACGTATAACTGCTTTTGCCCCCTCGGCCTCCCGGCCCTTCGTTCTCGGTCTGCCAACAGGCTCCTCCCCGCTCCAGATCTACAAACACCTAGTCGAGTTCCACAAAGCCGGAAAGCTATCGTTCGAACATGTCATTACCTTCAATATGGACGAGTACGTAGGGTTACCCAGGGAGCACCCGGAGAGCTACCACAGCTTCATGTACACCCACCTCTTCAGCCACATCGATATCCTTCCGCAAAATGTACACCTACCGAATCCATTTGCTACAGATTTAGCGGAAGGGTGTGCACAGTATGAAGCGGAGATCGAGAAGGTTGGGGGGATACACCTATTCCTTGCGGGCGTGGGTGGGGATGGACATATTGCTTTTAATGAGCCTGGGTCTTCATTGACGTCGAGGACAAGGGTCAAAACGTTGGCTCATGACACTGTCGCTGCGAATGCGAGGTTCTTTGGCGGTGACCTTGCGAAGGTACCCAAGATTGCGTTGACGGTGGGTGTAGGAACGGTTATGGATGCGGGAGAGGTTGTGGTTATTGCGATTGGAGCTTCAAAGGCAAGGGCTGTGAGGGATGGGGTGGAAGGCGGGGTCAGCCATCTTTGTACCTTCAGCGCGCTGCAGATGCATCCGAGGGCTGTTGTGGTCGTAGATGAGGATGCGACGGCCGAGTTAAGGGTCAAGACTGTTAAGGTATGTGTTCCACCAAGATGATACGGGAGGAGCTGACGGACGGGGAATAGTATTTCAAGCATATCGAGGAGGTTGCCCAAAATACGCCGGGAGACCACCATGACTTGGGGTTGCTTGGTCGGGAGATTGTATCGAAACTGTGACTGGTTAATTGTTGAAACTCAGGGAGGCCTGTGGTGAGGTTAGTTAGTTTCTTGATAACTACAATCTATTATTACTACCACTATTATTATTGCAGGTTGCTTTGCGAATCTAACTACAATTCAACAATTCTGAAATTCAACGTCAAACGCCTGGAATTTTCACTCGATACCCCGGACAAAATCGTCACTCCTTATGCTTCTGGAATTCTGGCGCAATCTGTGTACAACTTGTAGGTACACTTCACCCACGCACTGTCATAATATCTCTATCCAGCCATTGAGGGTCAGGCGCGCTAGCTAGTCCCTAAAACGAGAAACAAGCAGAACATGTCAGCAATCATCAATTCCCACAAAGCACAGGAGAATACATCATACCCACTCAACCCACAGGCTCCCATCCCCATGTAGCCTTGGCCAATCCTTTAGGTCCTCCAAGGCTTCATGTAAATAACTATCGGTAGCCCTCCTCACTCCGCCCCAGTATACATGGCACCTCCCTTTCCTCGGAAGAAACAGAGCTCTAGATCCATAGTCCGCAATCAATGCCTGAAGATTATGGCGGTCTCCTGGATTATGTGGATATTCGAGTCGCAGCTGCGCTATGCGCTGGGCTTCGGGTGTTGTGAGGTAATTCCCAAAGCCCACAGTGGAGTTGGGTGCGCTTTTGTGGTTGGTGAAAGTAGTGAAAGTAGTGGTGTAGGTGGTGTATTCCCCGCCGGTGCTGCTGGTTGGTGGGCTGGTGGGATGTGTCGGTGGTCCATGGGGGGGAAGGAAGGGAACAGACAAAAGAAAGTTATTGTCTGCAAAGGGAGGTTTAGACATGGCACGGAAACAGGGAGTATTTGGATAATACGGAAATTATCGGGATTGACTGATTAAATGAAAACCACTCAAGTGTTATATACCAACATCAACAGTTCGTTGGGATTGGACTTTGAACTGCTGAAACTTAAATACTTAAAGAATTATTGTCGACATTAGGTGTCCTCAATGCTCTCGTTCCCAAGAATTTTCATCGCTCGCAAGCTCGTTCCTCAAAACATTGAGCTTGCGAAGTCAGCTGACAGCTGGTTTACGAGCGCAGGTCCTCAAGGCCAGTTGAAAGCCGAGTTGGGGTAAAGGATTTAGCACATTTGAACTGAGATAAACGTGTAAATGTACTTTCGACTTTCGAACGTTAAAATATATGCGAATAGCTGTGGTTACTTTATTGCTCAACCAACTCAGTTCTTCGATTCGAATTTTCAACTGGGTACCTCACGCCTTCAGCTCAACAGTGGACTTATAGTAGCCAAAATAATTCTTCATCCCCAACTCCAATTCGTCCTTCAACGGTTCAGCTAGCCTTAAAAACCCCTATTTGAAAGATATTGGGACGGAATTCAGATTTCAGGTGGAGCCATCCAACCCCTAACCCACAACAGAGTTGCCAGCTCGCCTCCTCACCTCCGGCGGTCGGCACATCACCGAGGAGCATCGACAAATTCGCTCGTCAACATTCCCGAACCTACCAACAAAGTTGACTGTGTGCGTTGACTGGCCAGACTTCCCAAAGTGCCTCACCGCTATCGGGTCTGGCCTAAGCCATTGTACTCTACTTCCGCCCCACGCGGGGTCGCTCGCAACCGAATCCCGTGGCCAGACACGTATCCATACTGGGAGTAGCAATTTATAACTCTACCTAATCCTGACTAATCATCCTGGTGGGGAATAAAGTACCTATCCTCTATTGACAACAGTAACCACCATCAACAGGCAACATCGTACCAGTGATGAAGCTGGCTTTGTCACTCGCCAGAAACACCGCCGCCGCTGCGACCTCCTCGACTAACCCCAAGCGTTGCATGGGCAGGGTCTCGATAAAAGGGCCCATCTAGATATACTGTTTAGATTTTGCTGCTGAAGAGAAGAACGGAAAAACTTACCTGTTCCCACATGTCTTCGTGCACTAAATTAGTGCGCACAATTCTGCTCTAGTTCAGCAGCAAGCTCTGGGTGGGTGGGGGCGATGATTTTACCCTGGGCAAACGGCATTCACCCGAATACCGTCAGCAGCATAATCGACAGCATCCGCCTTTGTGAGTCCCAACACGCCTAGATCTGTCAGTCCACTGACTCGAATCATGGGAGACCGGGCGAACAAACCATGTTTGGCAACCACGTATGGCGATTGAACCCGATAACCAACCAGTCCCAGGACACTGGACATGTTCACCACCGCACCTCTGGACAGTATCCCATTTCTTCTCCGCAATCAGTAACGCCGTCCGGTCTCTCCTGCATCAGATTTGGGTCACCCACGCAAGCTTCCTCGGTTCTTGTAGCTTCATTTGTCCCAAGACCGCCTTCTCGCACAAAAACAGCCCGCGCAAATTCACACCCGTGACACGGTCATATTCCTCTGTAGGCATCTCATCGGTCCTTGCTGCGGTTCCAGCTATACCAGCACAGTGAACAGAATAATCGATTCTTCCAAACTCTCTCACGGCGGTGTCAACCATATCTTTGACTGCCGCCGCGTCTGTAACGTCGGTGGTCTTGGTGATGACCTGAACATTTGGGTTGATCTCTTTGGCGAGCTTCGTGGTTTCCTCCAGGCGTTCGGGGATGATGTCGGCCGCGAGGACCTTCACACAGCCTCCTTTAATAAATTCAAGGACAACTCCACGGGCCAGGCCTGAGCCTGCGCCGGTCACAAGGGCTACACTAGGTAGATGTCAATATGTTGATGATGTTGAGAAGGGAAAGGAAGGGGTATTACCCATTCTCGATTCCGCTCATTGAGATTAATGGCTTAGTGAAATGGGGAAGATATGTTTGCTTTAATTGAAGTGTAGAGAGAAGTGCGAGGGAAGCTCAGTCGATGCTGCTATCAGATCCGCACCATGTACTTCTAGTCAGGACGAATTTATACTCTACGTCGTACCCCGCCTGATATAAGTCCGAACCGACTTGTTTTTGTGCAGACTGCATCGTGCGCGATCGTTTGCGTTGCTTTCATTCGTCTACTTTCTAGCTTGTTGTAGGTGTAATGCAGATTCAAGGCGTAAAGGCATCAGATATGTAGGCTGGACGAGCTAGTCTGAACTTAAACACGCCGGACGGTACAGTTTGGGGTGCCGGTTGGAGGGTGCGGGGGTGCATCCCACACTGAAATTTCAACATCACCAAGTCTCTTCGAGGCATTGCCAATATTCAAAAGTAATATATGGCGGAGAGGCAATAAACCGGGATCCAAAGGATTTAAAGTAATAAGCCCTGATATCATGGTTACGGGGCATGTAGAACCAGTACTGTACTGAAAAAGAAACAAATTCGGAGTGCTGGAAGATGCTTAACATGTACTTAATGTACCAGTATGCAGACCCCGCGCTTGTGCATGTATTGTTGTGATTTCACCTAGCAGCCTACGGGGTGCAGCCCAGGAAGTACTTGCAACTTTCTTTCTTCCCTTCCCCAAACCCCCGACGTTAGTCTGTCAGACGGCTTGGTAGGATTTTTGTGGTAGCCCCAGCGACCAAAAGCCGTCTACAGACTACCCCGACGTCTGTCCTATCAATACTCCTCGCACTGGCCGACGGGAGCCTGCAATTCCAGCCCAATTCCCGTCGCTTACTGGATATCCAAGAGTGCTGCCGATGCCGTATCCACTTTGGTACTGGTATCTAAGGCATAGCGTTAAAGTTGACTCCCTGCTCCGGATTGATCCTGACAGCCCTTATCACAGACAATTACAGGCAGTACGGAATATAACTACGTGAAATATAGTGGGAAGTACTTTATGAGGAAACTGAAAGAAAGTGATCTAGCTATAAGCCTAAGGACAGTAAAGTTGATGGAGGGGTATTGTGGTGGATGGGGAAGGACGTCCGCAGCTACATAACATCATCCCTAAATTCTTCAAAACAAGCTTGCTGCATCCGTCCTTAATCACTAAAAGCGGGAAGCCAATTTTGGTTCTGTGCCTTATCTCGTGGCCTAGTGATGTGGGAGAGTACTTGGAATTCCCCCAACCATTTCAGAAGCTGAGCAAGATTTCAGTAAGTCCATGCTAGTGCCGTGCTGTATATGTGACATTGAGTGCCGATATCCAGCGCTGGAATGCTCTGTAGTTCACTCAGCCTACGGGCTATTAAGAATACTGCAGCTTCGGCCATATTTTTTCCATCACACTGAGCAATATATAGTCTAGTAATGAAACATATCATATTTTAGCTAAAGGGTTCTTACGACATAAAAACCCGACGTCAACTTCGACATGGCAAACAGAAAAAGTAATAAACCCTGAAACCGAGGAAGTCTACACTAAAAGAGAAAAGAAAATACATTGGTTTTCGGTAAAAAAAAACGTTTATACGGAAGGAAAAATATGGAAAACCACTCTGCTTGTTCTGGCAAAACCCCGGGCCCGGCCATGCAATAAAAAGGATACATTTACGAAGTGAATTACCGCGGAAATTGACGGTAATTCTTAGAGCTGGCTTATATACTATTGAAAACCATGGAAATGAAGGTCATGGTGTTGAACATCTGTGTTACTCTTTCGAAAAACTTCTCCGTGTCCCGCCAGATTTGAATCATGCTTCCACCAAAGACAACACATGTGATTCTGCTCCTCATCATCTTTGGTGCTCGGACAGCCAAACTTCAGAATGTAATAATCCATTGGAAACTCCGTAACGCGCCCCCGCTTCGCACATTCATTATGCGACATCTTCCAAAAGAAGCTGTCTGCCTGGTATGGGTAAAGGTCAAAGACTTCAGAGCCCAATCCCATAAAGGAAACCCGAAGTTTATCATCCTCCTCGAGAATGTCGATAAAGAAGTTGTGGATCGCATTATGATATCTGCCAGTATATGTGTGAAGTGAATGAGTTAGTTCAGTCACTGTTCTGAGTCGTTCTATTTGCTTTATAATATCCGACATGATTGAAGCACCATGTATGGCACTGGAGTTTGCTAGCTTAATATAGTCCTTTGGATTGACGTTGGGATTGAATAGTGCTTCGATAAGCAGTTGACCGACCAATTTAGTGCCTTCACAGAGCCCAACTGAATTGGACAGCACTACGATTGCGCTTGTCGTTTCGGGAAAGAGAGCGGCGAATGTGATAAACCCGGCGATGTTGCCTTGGTGATAGAGCGCAAGGCGTGAGGTCGAGCCTTCGCCGATGACGGGATTTTTCACAGGCCCCATATATGGTCCCTCCATTGCAACAACGTTGGGGAGCTGAGCTCGAACCCACCCGAGTGCATAGGTGTTTTCTCGGAGTGAGGGAAAGGGCATGCCAATCATCCCATTCCAAAGGCCTGTCAGCTGCTTCAAAGGATTGGCTGTAGAAGAATGGCCGCACCCCAAATTCGAATTCGCCGCTTCAATAAACGCTTTGTATAGGCCAAGCAGGTCCTTGACAGAACTTCGAATACCACCAGCCGCACCCATCAACACATTTTCGCCCTGAAGTGGAGGTGGAATCTCGAACAGTGATCCGTCTTCTAAGCTTGCATACGGTTTTGCAATGTTGTCGTTGCCGTCGTCGTGCGATACATCGGAATAAAATGTCCTAGTCATTCCCAACGGCTCAAGCAGGCGATCATGCAAAAACGTAGCATATTTCATACCAGTCAACTTTTCAATAACCTGGCCAGCCACTTCATACGCAAAATTATTGTAAACAAACTCTGTCCGCAGCGGCCTTACAGTAGGGATATAGCTAAGGATTGGAACAGCTTGTGACCTCTCAAGTGCGACGCGATTATTTGATAGCACCCACAGTCCATCACAACCAGGTAGCCCTGTCCGGTGACTAAGAAGATCGGAAATCATGATTCCGGAAGAAGGGTCATTCTTGTGTCGCCGGAATTCAGGGATAATATCATGCAGATTTGTTCCCCAGCTCAATTGGTTTTCCTCCACGAGCATTCCAACCATTGCCGCCGTAAATGCCTTCGTCAGCGACCCCAGGACGTAAGATGTATTTTCGTCTGGTTGGATCTGGGCAGCTACATCGCGGTAGCCAAAGTTTGCCTGGTGGATGATTTTCCCTTGATGAAGAACACCCAGTGACATGCCTGCCAACCCTGAGATCTTGCATATCTCGGCAATAATGGGACTGAGGGCTTCTAGACGGTTTTCGACGGGCCTAAACTTTGGTCAATAGTTCCCTGTCGCAGAGGCGCTCCGACTGCTTACATTGGAGTTCCAGTATAATGCTGGGTGGATTCGGTGGAGTGTTGAGGCAGGAAGAGTCGTCCGTATGCAACGCCGGCGCTGGAGCACAATAATGCAAGGAAATAGGAGTAGGCGGACAATGGGTGATGGAGAGAAGGTACTATGTTGCCGATGGATACCAGAAACCAGCGGGTAATATATAGTTCTCAATGTATCAAGTTTAGGTAGTCTTCGCCGCATACGCGCAGCTCAGTGTATGCGTAACACAAAATAGAAAGTGCGTAGTTAGAGTCGAATGAAGTCGAATCCCCGAACTCACTTCAGACAGCCACAACAACCTAGCAATTACTTAGCATCTAATGCCAGAGAGGAAAATAGCGGATAGTGGTGAATTACTGTTGGTAGAGCGGTAGTAAAGTTTGTCTCATAGCCGTTGAATTTGATGAGTTGCTCAACCTAACCGCCGAAACCATTTCTTGTCTAGTTATTCAACCGTTCCCGAATATTGATGTGAGCATCCCCAGCATATCAAAACTGCAGCTCAGATTCATACAAACTTGTAAACCATAGGGTTGCAGGATTAATTTCTTCCGTAGCATGGAAGCCCTGTACTGCAAGAGGTGGAAGCATATTGGGGCGCGGAGGAAGAGGAATGGGAGGAGGAGAGGTTCAGATGTCGTACTGATATGGTGTTCATTAAATCTGCATGGCTTGTGTTGGTATTTATTTCGCGTTTGAGTATTATTCTTCGAGGAGACATAAATGATCCTAGATTGAATACCGCCTGGCATAAGTCCTCAGCTACGTAACTTCCTGAGTGAATTCCATACTATAGAATGACAGGTATGTCTGCTGCACTAATGTTGGAAATAAGGGTTGTGGCTTGAAAGGATTCAGCAAGTATGGCGGCTACGACTTGGGACTAAATGGAAACTAAAAACCGATGAACTGGCAGCCATCTCTACCGCGATGTGCTGTCACATAGAATTGTGAATAGTCAACCGGCTAATTCTTCGACAAGGACGAATATTAAGTACTGTACATATCTTTGGCTCGGTCACAGTCAGGCGGAAAAACGAGCGCCAAGCGGGGCACTGGATGTTTCATATGAACGGCCCGGGAACAAAATCGAATTTTAAAACGTCTACGAGCTGCCCAAAACCATTTATCCCACAACCGCCAGTATAATTAATTCCACCCTCCGACAAGGCACCTAACAACCAGACAAATCACCTTTTTTCACAACAGCATACGGAGATCAGAACTGATCTCTAGTGAATCGAATGCTCTGAAGTTTACTTGAGAGCATTAAGCTTGCAACTGCCTAGAAACGAAACCACCCACAAAGCCCAGTTCATGGGGCGCCCCCGGGCGGAGTGAATAGTGTGGAGAGAAAAGGAGTGGAGGTGCTGTGGATCTAAACATTTTGGTGCGACTTGTGAGTTGGTGTGACCCAGCCGTCAAACTCACAATCTGCAGCTGCCGCTATGGGGCTGTCAGAGGTTTTTGGAGGGGTGCTTGAGGCTGTATTTAGGCATCATAGCAGTTACAGAAATGGGTATATATAAATATATGCTTCGCAAGATCCAATAACCTGACCTTCAAAACAGGATGCAATTGCTTTATATTCAAATTGCCTACTATTTCACACGTACTTGACCACCTTTCACAACGGCTGTCATAAACCTGGCTGCTGACATTGAGGAATGGACAAACGTACGATTCCAGCTTTAATGCTTACACTTACTTCGTCCACGACCACCATGGCAGAATTTCTTGACGGTGAATGGAATCGAGCTCTAGAACTGCAACTTCGGCGTCTAGAAGGAAAGAAATATGTGGGGGCTCTTCGGCGCCTTAGCTATGAATCATTCCAATCCTCTATCGAAGAAGCAGATCGCCACTACGCCGGGAGGAACATTGCCCGGCATGTAACTGCACTTGAACCATCCCTGGCGCATCTCAACAGCTTTGTTGCGGCTATCACATCCATTATTCAAAGGACTGGCCCAATAGCTGGTTTTATTTGGGGCCTCATCCAGATGATAATAGTGGTCAGTTGGTATTTAGTTTGTTTGACTGTTGACATGTTATCAGGCTCTGAAAATGAATAATAGCTGACCAAGAAAACGATAGATGGCAAGCAGATTTGCGAAAATCATGAAACTTATTACCGATATGATCGAAAACCTTACATTCAGACTAGATACAGTTAAACTTTACCTCGAGCAGTTTCCCGACTCCAAAAGGCTTCATGGATGTGCAAGCCGTGTTATTTTAGCCTATGTGAGCTTTTGTATCTCTGCGCTCAAGTTCTTCATAAGACAGTTACCAATATGTATGTTATACTCCACTTACTGTTGAGCTTTAGGTAGTTCAGCTGACGAGGACAGACACTCTACTCCGAATGTTATGGAGCACCGTCGAACAGGAATTTCAGAAAGCAAAGGAGGATATCGATAATCAAATCGCACAATTTGAAGCTGCAGGGCAACAGGAGGTCAACAGAACTTTGGTCATAGGGCTCCGAGGAATTTTAGCTACACCAGTAGCAGATAGGACTAAGACCACGCAATCATACAACAACTTCTTTGTTGATTATAAGCGAAATGACTATTTTAGTTGCCGAGAGGATGACTTGGAATACCTGCATCGGCTCTTAACTACTGCGCCTACTTCGCAGCAGAGATCCTGCGTTGTTCACGGCATCGGAGGAGTTGGAAAGACCGCAATTGCCATCGAATATACCTATCGTTTCCGACATTTCTATGACTGCATTTGTTGGATCCGTGCGGAGACTGAGCTAGGGCTCCAGGAATGTATGGCAGGGCTTGCTCAAAGCCTTAAGCTCGATTTCCCTGAGACCGGGAACACAACTAACAGAGGGGCTGCCGAGGCTGTGCGAAAATGGCTGGAAACCACAGGTAAGGCTCACACTGAAGTTCGTCCTATTTCGCCCCCCGATCTAACATCTCTGCTATTGGAGACCAGCGATGGCTTATAGTTTTTGACAATGCTGAAGAGTGGACTATCTTGAAACCCTACTGGCCACGATCGACTCGGGGCTCTATAATCGTCACTTCTCAGGACCCACAGTTCGCCCAAACCACTTCCTCTGAAATGCATTTGAAGCCTTTTGACAGATCCGATGGATCAAAGTTGCTTTTGAGACATCTTCGAAAGGACGAGTCATTAACTCAAAGCACTGATGCAAGCTTAATCTCCGATGAGCTCGGAGGGTTGCCTTTGGCAATTGCCCACGTTGCTGGCTACCTTGCGGAATCTGGAGCATCCCTCGGTGACTGTCTAGAACTTCTAAAAGAGCGCAGAAATTCTGCGAGGATTTTTTCAATAGCTCAGCCAATGACAACTTTTCAATACGAAAAGACCTTTGGCACGGTTTGGGATGTTGCACTGCAGAGACTGGATCAGGATGCACTTGCGCTTATCCAGGTATTATCCATGATGAATCCGGATGGTGTGCCTGAGGATATGCTCCGAGGAGATCATCAAGAACCGGAACTAGAGTTTTTGAAAAGTGCAGAGATATTGCGGTATGGCTAGTTGACTCTATATTAAAGGCTACAAAATTGTGCTAATAGCACATGTCAGATTTCAAGATATGATCAGGACTTTGAGAAGCCGGCAATTAGTGGACCGAGTGGATGTCTCTGGAAAGCCATGCTTGACAATGCACCGCTCGCTACAGCGCACAATCTTACACCAGCTAGACACAGACTTTGAGAAGTTCCAAGATACCTTTAACATGGCCTATATCCTCATCCGCAAAGTATTTCCAAGGCAATCTCCTGTTCACAACCCTCAGCACGATTTATGGGGTGTTTGTGAACAATACCGGTCTCATGTTATGAATCTCCGGGCCGTATACGTGCGATCCTTTCAGCGACCTTCGACTTCAATGGAGTTTGCGGAAATACTGTCTGATGCCGCATACTACTTCTGGGAGCGAAATATTTATGGTGACGGTCTCCGGGCAAGTGACACGGCGGAAGAAATTTGTGAGAAATTTCCCAGCCAATTCAAAAATAAACGAGCAAATGTGCACACAATTGCAAGCGCAGTACGATGGAACCGCGGTATCTCGGAGAGGCGGGGTTGTCTGCGGCGCTTCCTAAAATCGTTGTCCCTCCGTCACCAGTTTCTAAACGAACCTGGTGACAGCAATGTTGAGATAGAAGATATTTCTCTTTATGCAAATGCTTGGAACGATGTGGGCTGCTCACTGTTGGATTATGAATGCTATGAGGATGCAGTGCCGTACTTCGACTTGTCGATAGCGCTCAAACTTAAACTCGGGGACAATACGGCGTGTTTGGAGTCCTTGAAGAATAAAGCGTTGGCACTCACTGGTCAAGGCCGGTTTGCAGAGGCGATTGAATTAATCCCGGACGAAGCTAGCCTGCCCCAAGAAGTGACAGAACCAGCTTTTGTTCATATATTCCAGGTGTTTCAATTCACATGGGCTTGTATCTATTTGAACGCTGGGTACCTTGAAAAGGCTCACGAGAAGCTGGTAAATGTTCTAGGATGCCGAAGAAACCTATACGGCGAGTCTGGGAGAAGCACTCTAGATGCGTACTACATGCTAGCTATAGTAAAGGAAAAGATGGGGGATTTAGAAGAGTCGATGTAAGTAAGGCCTTCAGATGACGAGACAGATACTTATAATACCACCATACAGGGTTCTCCTCAAAACAGCGTTAGAAAATCCGGAGGAATGGTCTGATGAATCAAAAGCACGGGCCCAACACCATCTGGGATGGGTCCTTCATTTAGTGGGCCAAGAGGAGGACTTCCGGGCTAAAGCCCAAGCACATCTATGGACGAGTCATGTTGATTATCCGTCTACCATGTCACCGGACTTAAACGAGATCTACGACCACATTGTGTCGATTGAAGCGGGAAGGTCTACTATGGGACATTTTCAGCAGAGCGGCAGAACTCCAAGGCTGACCGAAATATGCCATTTACTCACCGGACGACTCTCGTCTGCAGGAAAGGGCGTTTTAACAGCGGCTGAAGTGGCTGAGATCTGCCGATTAGAGTGTATACCAGATCTGGAGGACGACATCTTATGATGTAGGCGAGGCTATTCTTTCCTAGTGGAAGGAATCTCGTGGAGAGTAATCTGGTGGAGAGGGAATCTGAGTGAAGACGGGGGCCGAGAATTAAGTACTGATAATGCATGAGCCAAACTGGTTAGGAGACGGCAATGCAAGCAAGGGTGATTGCGATGGTGTCGGGGGTTCCAGAATCTCGGAAATAGATAGTAATGTGGGAAGAGAGAACATGCATAGCAGTGCGTACAAATGAACGAAGTAGTTTGACCAGGTATGACGAAAAAGGCGTATGGTTATTATGTGGTATAGATTCGGTGTGACGGGAACTGTGGGAACAGGTTGTGTTTTCAAGATTTTATCCGGACTATGTTGCGTTCATTGCAAAATGCGATTAGAATACACTGTGTTCCGTCCGATAGACATGTGCTCGTTCATGTCAATAGAATCAAGTGTCCCCTCACGATATGGCTCCAATTCGTGAGGCTGCCGCATTGCTCAGTGGAAATGTCCAATTATGTTTTTGAAACATTCTACCCGTTCCATGCGTTATGCCTTAAAAGTCAAAATCCACCTCAAACCAATTGTCTTGGACTAGGAAGGCCGCCTCTCGCCCGGGAGTTAACTCAAATCCAGTATTGTATTTCCACCTACACATCTACATCTCAACATAGATCTATCCACTGCTAATACCAGAAAACCTCGAAACTGATGATATTACAACCCGATTTTCATCCTCATCTTCCTCCCTCTTACGATCCCTCATCTGAAACCACCGAATCACCATAGTCCACAGCGCTAGCGCAACCGAAACCCTAATCATAGCCCACATTCCGCGGTTGAATCTTGGGGCGAAGTTTGCAGAGTAAAAAACTGCCGAAATCAGCACAAGGGTTTCTTGATTGAATGGTGGGAAAGTACCGATTGACCACCATGCATTGACGGCATTGCTAGATGAACAGTCAGCGAGGATGGAGCAGAGGCAGCATAAATAAATACCTGAAAAGATTCATCGATGCCAAAACGATTGCACGTTCTTCGTTGTCATCTTGGCAGACTAAGTTTGCCCATGCAAAGAAAGCGGCCTGGGTACAATATACCTGACCGGCGAGATAGTAGCCCAGAAAAACCTGTTGAAATCAGTTAAAAGTGTTTTGGCATAGGTATGGGCAGGATCCACCAGAGGTTCGGGACGGTACGCAAGAATCAAGATTGATGTCAGGATTCCAACGAAGGCACACCAAATTCCGACATGCCTGACCGATTCAGGTTAGTTATTTCCTTGGGTTGGTACCAACGGAGGGATATACCAATGCTTCTTATTTAAGTCCACGTACACAGCCTGAAGTGTCATCAGAAACCAGCCCAAATGGCTTCAAGAAAGTCGTAATTACCGTAATCAAAGTGGTTACAATCCCGACAGCCGAGATACCCTTTCCTTAGATTAACGTTGTGCCTCGAAAGCATGAAGAGGATCAAACCATTGGATAATTATTCCGGGCCGACACAGGTCTTCCAGTCTCCGCCAAATAGATTCCAAAAAGATTATTGGTCGAAAACGACTCTACTTCACCGGTGATTGCCCATAAGACAGAAAACAACCAGAAGTGCCTATTCCATCACAATTAATCACTGGCAATTTATCAAAGATCAACGACCAACCATCTTCCAAGAACTCTTTTGAAGATATCCCAAGAAAGGCTCGTTTTTGCTCTCCTCGGAAGACGATCTACGGCAAGTCTTTTTTCGGCCGTGGTGAGATAGAATGCCTATCCTTTATGTCATTATCTCGCAAAAGCTGCAGGGGAATAAGATTAACCTTTGAACGGTCCGGTGTATCCGGGAAGAAGATGAAGCCGTATACCGCCACTGGAAAGGTAACCAAGAAATCTATCTTTAAAACTGGCGTATCAGGGACAAGCTCCTCCATACAAGGACACGGAGCACGGAACACATACTATGAAAAGCCATCGCCAGCCAGCGATGCCGTTCAATCCGTTCATCCTCTTGTAGATGGATGACTGCAGAAACCCAGAAAAGAGGGTACCTGCCAGTCCAGAAGCCGTAAATATGTCACTGCGCTTTGCCAACTCTGCACCGTATCCATTAGATTTTGCATGAGTTCACACAGTAGAAGAGGATTCCCACCAGACTCGGTATACCAGGAGCCAAGAATATAATGTGTTCCAGAGAAGCTGCTGGCCTCGAAGAACCCTTGGAAGGATCTGATGGCATAGATTTGATTTACCGTGGATACTTTGTAAGTACTCAATGTCAAGACACCCCCTTCGTTGTCAATCGTGTACGTAGAGATTTTAATTGGAATGACAATACTTACATGCAAGAATCGTGAAGGGAAACCAAACCCGAGGTGGAAGCTTCAGGAGGGCTATATTATTTGGGATCTGTGTATACGTACTTCATCAGCGGTGACGAAACACAGTTCCTTTGAGTTAGGCACACCATTCCAACAATATACTTGCGAAGATGTCAGAAAATTGCCATCACTCAAACACATAAGTGAACGAACCCACAGGTAAAGACGGTAGTAATCTTGTTTATCTGATTCCCAGACATATTTAAGTCCTCCTTCATTCCTACACTACCTTCAGTAAACCACTCCAGTCTTGATGATAAAAGAACAAGCAATACCCGATACATAGGCACTGTTTATATTACTTCGATCTAAATAATTGCAGAAGTAACTAACACCGGGAAGCCAACGGTTATTCCCATTCGTCTAACAATGCCCAGTAAAAGGACGTCAACTCACGCAAGACAACAAAATGGTAGGATAAACCAGTCAATCTTTAGTATCAGTTTCCTTTCCTCCTTCGTTGGAGGTATTTCACCCCAGAGAGCTATCTTTGCCTTCTGGACAGCCCCCATCTTGAGGTAATTGAATCTGGGAGAATTCTGAGGCGGGATAACTCTGCCAATTGACTTAATTGTAAGAAGGAAGATTTGTCTTTGTAAACGGTATTTGTCGCCAGGTTCGTTGGTGTAGTCTGTCGTCACCACGCTTCAAAGCCCGAGGTATCCTTGACTAGAGTTGAAGCCACGTGACAGCGAGGAAAGTATAATTGTTTAGGGTGATATGTGGAGGTTCTTCCTAGATTCCACGGTGTATATGGTTGAAGTCGGGAAAGCAAAATAAGATTTTGATGGTGAGCGATCCGAGAACCCCATTTCAGTTAACGGTCCGAGACACCGCCCAACTGCATTAGGTTACGAGTAGTCCGGTCTAAACCAACCAGGTGCTGTCCGGCAACTTTTGATATCAACGAGTACAGACTCAACTGACCTAATCAAACATCTATATCCTCCTACTTCTAGTGATTGGCGGTAGATCGTGGCGATGGTTCTAGAGTTTTCCTTGAACTCATTTTTGTTTATTCAACAACCTGCATATAAATTTCCAATACAGCGTTGAATATGCTAAATTCCAGAGGGTAGACAAGACCTTCAGGCCAAAGAGATGCCAATGAAACTGAGCAAATTTAAATACAATGGCTTCCCCTGATGTATGTAACAAACCAATCAACTCAAAGTATATACATTGAATATGTCATTAAACCTTAACGTCAGTTTAATCGCAACTTAAAACAGTATACTCCACCCAATGTATGACTAAAATTCTCTGCAGTACTTGGCCAAGTTACCCCACAATATAAACCCGGCGGGCCGGGCCGCTGAGGATCACTGGGCAAAAGTCTGACTCAACGTTAAGTGGATGGCCTTGCAATCATCGGAGACGCGGGCAAGCTGGGGGACCTTAGATAGGAGCGTGACCTGATCATCTCTGGTGGCTGTAATGGTTTTATCGGCAATAAGACTGTTCAGAGTGGTCCATGGTCCTTTTCGGCAGATTTTGGCGTATCGAGAGCGGGGCAAATAAGGGAGTCATGGAATAGTTTTGCATTGCTGCTGCTGGTAGGTCTTTTTGATGTTTCGTTTAGAGTTGGCAATTTCCTCAGTCAAAGCACGCAAAAGCTCTCGTTATTAGAGTCGGCGAAGGAGGACTCTTGCTTCACGACGTCTACTCTAGGTGAAATGGATTTGCCCGTTTGAAGGACCACCATCACTCATGATCAGGCAGCGTGGGTTTGTATCGGGTAGAACCGGACTCCACCCGGATAACTATGGCGAACGATAAAGATCACCGGAGGCGATTCGTTTAGAGGCGGCTAGGCGATCTGCGGTATTATTATCACTATATTATCACAAGTATCTTCCGGATGCACGTGTCGTAGCAGCCAGCTTGCACGAATTGCATCCGTCGAAGGCTGCATGTGTCGAATACATTGATCTAGGGGAAGCGGTGCGGAGATATTATCTTTTTCACATCCTCACTTCAACATTCCAATCCGCAGCCACCATGACTGAGCCAACAAACCCCACTCTCGAGCATCTGCTTGACACCCCTTGCCCTCCCCTTCGTTATCGACACCTCCGCCCTGGCCAGCGCCATGATCTACTCCCCCCTCGACTACAAAGGTGACAAAATGATAAAACTCACCAACTGTCGACTCGCCATTGGTGACCGCCTGGTCCCCGGAGACCTCTGGATCTGCTCCACAACTGGCCGGATAATAGACCAGCAGAAGGAGTTTTTCGAGCACAGCACTCGGCCTGCAGTAACCCATGATCTCGGCGGCTGTATCCTTGCACCGGGCTTCATCGATGTGCAGCTTAACGGCGGTTACGGGTTCGACTTCTCGGTGCCGGCAGATGACTATCGTGGTGGGTTGAGCATGGTGAATAAACAGCTGGTCAAGACTGGAGTTACCAGTTACCTACCTACACTGACCAGTCAAAGACCTCATGTTTACCACAAGGTAGTTTAGCCTTCTATTAGTTAATGAGCCCAATATTAATTGTATCCAGAACCTGCCACATCTCGCGGCACTGACTACAAGGAACCCAGCAGACGGGTCAGAGTCACTTGGAGCACACTGTGAAGGCCCCTTCTTGAATCCCTTAAAGAGCGGAATTCACTCCAAGGAAGTTTTACAGCGGCCCACCAACGGCATCGTGGACCTTGAGGCATGCTACGGAACCCACAACCTCGCACCTCCAACCGTAAAGATGATCACATTAGCACCCGAAATCGCCGAAACGGGGCCCGTTATCAAAGACCTAGCTTCCCGTGGGATAATTGTCTCCGCCGGCCACTCAAACGCAACATACGACGAAATGTGGACGGCCGTTGACTGTGGTGCAACAATGGTGACGCATCTCTTCAATGCCATAGCACGCCCGCACCATCGGGATCCCGGAATCTTTGGAATACTTGGAGCTCAAGAGGGGCTATTGCGGCCGTACTACGGGATCATAGCGGATGATATCCACGTCCATCCGAGCTTTATAAGAGTTGCGTACAATGCCCATATGGACGGGACGATCCTTGTGTCGGATGCAATGAGCATGCTGGGGCTTCCGGATGGAATCTATAATTGGACGAATGGCGAAGTTATTGCTAAGAAGGGCGGGAAGCTGACGTTGCGAGATACTGATACTATTGCTGGAAGGTATCTCATCTTTCAAAACTACGAATTTGCTCTGTGCTGACATGTCTGTAGCTGCGTGACGCTTATTGAGTGTTTAAGCAACTTTATCAACTGGACTGGTGCTCCCATCGCATCTGCTCTTCGCACTGTGACTGAGACTCCGGCAAAGATGCTAGGACTGGAGGATGTGAAGGGTACATTGAAACCGGGGGCAGATGCAGATTTAGTGGTTCTTAGTGAAGCAAAAAACGGGGGTGGGAAGATCACTTTGACGGTTGAGAGAGTGTACAAGTTTGGAGTTGAGGTCTTTGGACACTCCAGAGCAAGGTTGTAGACGTGTAGAGTGGATGCATGGCAAGGTAGACATGTGACTAGTAGGCATCTAGAGATCTAGAGGGCAATGACATTGATTATTTTAGACATGGGTGCGGGGTTCGTGGCCATGGCAGAAACCAGTGCGACCCGCCGCTGCGGAGCTCTACACAAGCCTTGATCCCTGCAGGACATCTGCACGTTAGCCTCCGTCCCTCAGCCGATAAGCACATGAGCAATTAGCAGCAGCTCTATGTACCCCCGGTCCAGCAAGAGGAAGGAATCGTTAACTGCAATAACCAAACGTGCCAGTCGTTTGCACTCGCCTGCCAAACCCCAATCATGTCACCCATCTCCTCCCTCCTCGCTGGACTCGTGCCGCCCGGTACAGAGCAGATGCGCATAATCTCCGCCTCCCTCGTCGCATCAATCAAAGCGCACCTGCAGGACCCCATCGGCGCAACGATGCTACCCAGCTACATGCACACGCTCCCCGGCGGAAACGAAACCGGGAAAACACTAGCCGTCGATCTGGGTGGGTCTACACTCCGGGTTGCGGTGATACAGCTTTCCGGTAGGAAAAAGGTACTGGTGCGGAAATCGTGGGTTGTTACAGATGTTGTGAAACAGTTACCTGGAACCCAGTTCTTCGATTGGGTTGCGGAGAGAATTGCGGGTGTTGTTACCGAGGAGCTTGGGCAGGTGGTGGGTGTGGGATTGACGTGGAGCTTTCCGATAATGTAGGCTGCCCTCTGAGAATGGCGGAAATGGCGGCTGATGGGGAAAAGACAGACGAGTGAGGGGAGCGGCGAGATTCAGCAGATGGGGAAGGGGTTTCGGATACATGAGGGGATTGTGGGATCAGATCTTCGCGCGCACTTTGAGGCTGCGCTGGAGAGAAGGGTATAGGCCATCATCGATCTGCTCGCTGGCTTTGTCCGTTTTTGTCCGGCTTACAACCAGTAGGACCTCCGTGGGTTGCGTCTGGTATCCCTTATGAACGACACTACGGCTACCCTCCTCTCGCACGCCTACGATAATCCAAAAACGTGTATTTCCCTCATCTGCGGCACGGGCGTGAACGCAGCGCTTCCACTTCCTATCCATGCACTCCATCCCGAAAAGTTCAGCACGAGACCAGCGGAATGGAAGAGCGCCGCTAAAAATGTCCTGGTGAATACAGAGTGTTCCATGCTGGGGGGTGGGATTTTTCCGATCACGGCTGCGGATAGCAAACTCGACAGTGAGGCGGAATTGCCGGGTTTCCAGCCGTTCGAACAGCTCACGGGTGGACGGTATTTGGGTGAGGTGGCGAGGTTGACTTTGGTGGAGGCTGGGATGCCGCTGGAGGGAAGGTGGTCGCTGGACTCGGAGGTATTGGCGGGATTTGATGAGTATGCATGCGTCTCAACCTGTGGGGTGAGGATGATGGCTTAAGATTTGTAGGGACACCACACTGGTCGAGGCTACCAGCGCGTTTGAGGCAACGTATAACCTCACCCTCACCCCCGCTGACGTTGCCTCCGTGGCCTCCGTATGCCGCGCGGTGGCAAGAAGGGCGGCGGCGTATCTGGCGGTCATGTTGTATTCGTTGTATCAGGTGCTACAGAATACAGAGGAGGTTGCGGTGGTGGCATGCTGCGGAGGAGTGGTGGAGAAACATCCTAGCATTCGGCGGCAGTGTCAGGAGTTCTTAGATGAGCTTGCTGGGCGGGGGAGAGTGGTGTTGGATATTGCGGAGGATTCGGGTTTGATGGGGACTGCGGTTGGAGTGGTAATCGCGACAGAGAGCAGGGAAGAGAGGGTGGCATTGTAGAAACTGCCTGTTCGAAGGTAGACCCAGGGCGGGATATCCGTGAAGAAGAGATGCTGGGATAAACTTTATACAAGTACCTGGTATTTATATATAAATCCTGTGCACCTACTAGTGATTCTCCAGACTATGATCTCTCATAGATGCAGGCACCACACAGCGAAGAAAATACACTCAATTCCCTGCGACCAGTTGCGAATTGTCAAGCGACGTTTAAATTTCAGGACGAGTGCGAGTTTATGATTACGGTTTGGCGCCGGGGTTCCGTCGTCGGTGGACCATCCGGTACACCATCACCATTACCAACACCGACGTATCGCCGAGAAAACGTACTCATTCTAAACCCATCCTTCCTAGCTAACCCTAAGGAACTCTCTAGCTCTGAACCCCCCGGCGTGAGCTCGTTATTTTGAGGTGATAACGCAAGTTCGCGTGTTCCATCAAGGTGTCCGAATCCAAAACCCGCGCAGCGAAGCGAATATTTATAATACGTATTCAAAGATGCAAATTTCCTCTCTCCTTTTTGTCCAGCTCCCAGCTTTTGTTGCAAATCTCACCAATCCTACTTCATCGTCATCTTCGGCGCCTGCTGTTGCAACTCCCCCCACAAACATGGCTTTCCAACGTCATCAGTTTGAGCTACCGCCGCTCCCGTATGCGTACAACGTGAGCCTCACAAGGGGAGGGGAACCAAGAATGTGGGCATTTTTAATGGATTGTATCAGGCACTCGAACCATACATTTCGGAACAGATTATGAAACTCCATTACCAGAAACATCATCAAGTATGTACATGTACTTCCCCTCCGTTGTATTGGTCCCGTACGCTAATATCGCATGAGGCCTATGTAACCAATCTCAACGCCGCCACCTCCGCGCTCATCACCACCCTCAACAATGGCGATGTCAAAATTGCCCTGCAAGCCGCAATGTATGCCCCCCCCCCAATCTTCTTTGCTAGGTAATTAAAAAATCCCAGAAAATTCCACGGCGGCGGGCACATCAACCACTCCCTCTTCTGGCCATCTCTATGTCCGCCTTCCTCCCCTGCATCTGATCCCTCCTCCGCACCATCACTGGTCGCAGCAATCAACGCACAGTTCTCATCTCTCGACGCATTCAAGGCGGAGATGAAGGCGGTGCTTTTAGGGATCCAGGGGAGCGGGTGGGGGTGGGTTGTGAAGAACTCTAGCGGCGGGTTGGAACTAGTCACGACGAAGGATCAGGATCCCGTGGAGGGGAAGGAGGTCGTGTTTGGGATTGATATGTGGGAGCATGCGTATTACCTGCAGTACTGGAATGATAAAGCGGCGTATGTGAATGGGATTTGGAATGTTGTTAATTGGGAGGTGGCGGAGAGGAGGTTTAGGGGGGAGGTGGGGGAGTTGAAACTTTAGGGATGGGGTTTTTGGGGGGTGATAATACCTACTTTGCTGTAAAATTGCATGCCGTACATATGGAACGTTTATAAACTCCCGAACCTTGGAGAAAAAACATCGGTAGAAGCTGCATTATTTCCTCTATAGTATTGCAGGAGGCTGGCATAAAGTCACACCCGTAGGGAAACTCAGCATAATCTCATGAGTCCAATTTTTGAGAAAACATGAGTAATTTCCGAACTCGCCAAATTTCACCTCCCCTCACTCGCCGCATTCTTGTGGATCTTATCAGATAAGATCACCCTCCTCTTTACCCGACCTCAATCCCCGAACTCCACCACCTGCGCTCCACCTTATCAATCAACCGACAACAATGACACTCCTCGAAACTGTCAAAGACAAGGCTTCGGCCCTCCTACCGTCCTCATCGGGGAGTGCCCTCGAATCTTCAAAGCAGTGTACGCAAACCGGAGTCGGGGGCGGCGGCGAGAGAGGGAGCTAATAGTGTGTATAGTGTCGCACGAAGAGATGTCGGCAGCCCGCCTCCCATTGGCATATCGAGATACCTGCGCCCATCTGCTCGTACCGCTCAATAAGTGCCGATACGATACGTTCTATATGCCGTGGAAATGCGAGGTAGATATACCCAATACACATCCCCACCTTGCACCACGTCACCGAATATGCGGATTCGCCGTAATTGTGGGGAGGGAGGCATTGGGTACGCCGGAAGCCTCGTAGTTATGAGCTACAGATTGGGACGTGGTGTGGAGCTCAATTCTGTCACTGCGGAACCCCTGTCCAAGAGACAGTTCACATACCCACTCCTTTACTCCCCAACCTCACTCACATCCACCTTACCTCAGTCCACCGCTAACCAAACCTCTCTACTCCAGGACGAACGCCACAGCTACGAGAAGTGTCAATACGTCGAATTCAAGAAACGTGTCGCAAAGATGGAGGAGCTCCGTGCCACCAAAGCGGACGGCAGAAGCGGTCTGAACTAGCCTACCCACCCATCCATATATAGAAGATACTCTTTCTTTTTGTACAGTACTTTATACCTACATCTGTACGGCTGGTTGGTCGGTTGGATGGTTGGCGGGTAGCTCGTTTGCGAATTGTGCTTGTGGGTGTTGAAGTGCGACATAACTGGCGCGTAGATATGTGACTGAGCGCTGGTGAGACGTTTACTGCATCAAAGGATAAGGCACAGATCCATTCGCAACACTTCAAACAAAGCGATTTTGGTTGTTATGCAAACATAAAACGAGAGAGATCCGTGGAGTCCAAAAGCACAATTCATGCTAGTAATGTATTCTATTGTATAAACACTATCGACCCCTTCCCCTTTAATTTTGAAAGCCACCCCATACTACCTATGTTAAAGCAAGGCAAACAGTACATAATTTACATAAGTGTATCCTACAACCTACCGAAACCATCAAGAAGCAAAGAAACAGAAATACTGGCACAACTATGCCCTATCTAAAATCCAATAAATATAAACAAGAATATGGTAAATATAAAAAGGTCTTATATCGAACGAAGAGAATATATACCGGGTGATAAGAAATATCAACGCTCCAAACCGAAAGCAGCGGGTTAAAGATTGAGGATATCATACCAGGAAGAGGGAATAGAGAAACCACGATGCCGCTGAAGATGCACATGCTAGAAACCAACCCCCCGAAAACCCCAGCAAGCAAATAAAACCCAACTCCATAGTGAATGATGTATCCAACGCTCGTAAAACAGACCAAAACCCCTGAAACGAAAAACATCCAAACAAAAGACGAAGCCCAAACCACCACGTTACTATCTGAGTCCTTGAGTGGCGATACGTCTTCGATATTGATCGCGGAACTTCGCTCGCTCCAACGTTCCCCATCCAAAAATTGCACATGCCACCAAGAGATATGCAGAATAGAAATACAATCCTGCGGGAATAATCTCGATCCTGGTTCCGGGCATCTCGAATGGGGCGTCCTTCACCTGCTTGGATTGCTGAGCGCTTAGATCGGGTGTGTTGGCGAATACGCCGTTGAGAAATTTCGAGTCATCGATACTGACAGTTGTGTTGACTGACTTCCCGTCTTTTGTCACGGCTTGGATAGTGATTGTGGGCGTGACCATGACCTTCAGCTTAGTACTATGGTATGTTAGTTATTTCATTCATGCAATAAAACGAGTGATGAAACGTACTCAGACAAATCTTCTGTAACCACAGACCGGTCGAGATTGCCAATGAACTGAGAATCGACGAGTTTGGTGAGTTTGGAGCCTTCCATCCCTTCCTTCGAGGCCTTCCTCTCCTTATCCGTCATATTCCTAGCCTGGATCGCGGCGCTACCGTCGTATTCAACTGAGATGTTGTACGAAGAAACATCTACATTCTTCCAATCTCCAGTTGGTTCTGCTACCCGGAACAGTCTCAGATCGGCCGCAAAAACCCCAGTGCTTTCTACAAGAAGCGGTAGGTTCCAGCAACCAGCGACCCCAGCAGGATTCGACGCAGTCGTGATTGACTTCAATTTCTCCGCACACAGCTTGACGGTCTCCCTCGACCAACTCTCCAAATCCAGATTCTGAGCCTCCTTCTCTGTTCGTATCCCTTCAGTTCGCCTCTCCAACATATGTCCAAGATTCCGCCGCAATAAACCGTACCAACCATCGGGCGATTCGATCGCTTGCTTCGGATCAGTAGTGGTGCTTGGGCTAGGAAACAAAGAGTCCCCCTCGACATCGGCCAGTGTACCAGCACACAGCGCCAAGAGGACAAACATTATCAGTCGTGTTACGGTGCGCTGCATCGTTTTGCGGAATAACCGTCCAAACCGAAACTGATGTCGAGAAGAGGCGACAAGAGCTGTGGAGTAATAAGATGCCCAGCCCCGCGAGCACAATCAAGTAGGATCAGTGGCAGAAATCGTACTTTGAATGCTTGAGGTAGACGCTGGGAAGTAGATTGGGTCAAGTTGAGTTGGGATTGAAGGTTGAGAGGGCCGAGGCTGTCAACTGTCTAGTATACCACAAATTACTCTCAAAGGGCGATTTGAGTGTGTATAATGGGTCCCCCTACAGTGCGGAGATTGGAATGGTCGGCCGGCCGAGCTGGGGCTTCTAAGGGACCTGGTAATGCTGCTGGAAAGAGGCACCAAAAGTTAATTGGTAAGACTTAACCGCCGGCCCTACGAGATAGTGCACGATTTCAAAATGAAATCGAGAGATGTCGCTGCTTGTCAAAGGCAGGTCAGTAAAAGAAAAATGGATAAAGAGTGTCGGCAAAGACAAAAGAAGGACAATGTTGGGAAGGAGCAAAAGAGGGACAGCGACAAGGACAGGGAGTGAAATGTGAAGGCGAGGAGGTGAGAGCGAGAAATGGACGCGGGTAGGGAGAGGAACGGACGCGGGTAGGGACGCAGGAACGCAGGAACGCAGGGGATGGGATGGGGGATGAGAATGCGATGTGATGGGGTTGCATGGGTTGTACTACATGCAGAGATTAGACTTACTCCGCCGAACGTCGTCGTGGCCACCACCTGGATGGCAATATCAACAGCTAATAAACACAAGCAATAATAATACGATGGTGCACAGAGTCTCGTTCGAAGCCGTTAGAACGAGTGACTGATAAGATTAACTGTAGATTTGCCGTAAAAGGCAGCGAGGAAGCGTCAACTCCAACTGGAAACAAATTGAAAAGGACCGTTAGAAACAACCCACTGCCAGCAGGATGGTTGAAGAAGAAACGAGTAAGGAGGATGAGCTGGAAGGAGTGGTGGTGAGCAGCTAGAAATTCAAGAAAAAAAACAGCGGCTCCTACATTCTTTAGAACTCTCTGCTGGCAGTTCCTACGAACAGTTTCAGGCACTCGAATGCCGTCGATTCACCAACCGAACCCCTAAACTTTCTTTTTCTCTTCGCACTCATGTGCAAGCTCCCCCGGCTTACTACTACACGCCACGCGAGCCAATCGTCAAACCCAACAGCAGGGCTCTCGGGAGAAAGGGTCACAGAATAATACAGAATCCCTCATCGCTTACCTTTGAGTTTCAATTATTTCAAGGTCCAACTTCGCCAGTTGCTTTCTCCTCACTTTTCGGTCTTCACGCAGGTACTTCGTGCTGCCGCTGAGGTAGGTATTCGGGCCAACCAACAGATGAGGCGAGATGCGTGGTTCCTGAAACTGCCGCCAACTTCTTTTCTTTTTCTGCACAACACAAGACAGCGATTAGTGCTTCAAGTGGTGCCCTGGTGTGCCCTGGTGTGCCCTCTCGAACATATCATCATCATGTACCCCGTACTTCCTACTTCGCTCGTTTCAATACTTCCCCCCAACCACGCCAGTTACAGCTCCCGAAGTTAGTACCAATGAAAAACCGCGAGTTGTATCTTCCTATTCACTAATCTCGCTCCAAGCCAACTAATGCATTCTAGAAGAACCTTTGTATGAGATCTCCCATTGTATGCGATGTATTTGCCGCCCTTTCGTAGCGCCTTCCTGAGAGCGTGACAAATCGTCGGATCTTGGGGCTTTAGAGTCTTGCTACGATTATGCGATTGGTACTTTGGAAAAGTGAGGGTGACCGAATAAAACGAACTTATCATACTGTATCTCACCCACGTCACTGCATATTCGGGTAGATCCGGCAATCCATTCTATTATCCGACTGTACCGCTGCATTCGTGCTGAATCTTAAATATTTCCGGTTTTATGTGGTGAGATGCTCGGACGATAGGAAAGTACGTCCGAAGTATCTATTTGCTGCAAGAACCACCAAGGGATACATCGGCGGTTGCACTTTACCCTTGTGTCAAGTCCGCGGTATTTCCAGTCTGCACATGGATAGTGCTCCCGCGCGGTACGGTTGGACCATGGAACACTCTGACATGCACACGAGAGGTATCAAAATGTGAAGAGCTGTCAAAAATAGCTGCGTTGATAGGCCTCTCCTTGGTCGTCGCGGGTTTGATCCTGGTTGACTAGTCGTTTGACCCCTTCACTTCCCCTCTCAAGCTCCGTCTGGAACTGCGGAATAAAACCCGTCTCCGCTCTATCTACATGCTTGGGTTCCTGTTTATCCACCGCAGAACGCTGGTTATCTTTTTGATGTACCTACCGTCGGTCGCCTCCAAAGAAAGTAGTAGGTAGGCGGAAAGGTAGCTGCCCAACTCGAGCGAGTGAAACCATGAACCTGGTACATCTTCGACTACCCCCACAACTGTTCCATCATGTCCTCAACACTATCGTTAATGCGACTCAGGCAACAACAATTGAGGTAGTGACTTGTATCTGTATCGCATTCGACGATGATGCGAAACTTACTGCTACCTTCTGCGCTCCAGGTGCTAAGAGGCCTGTGTGTTTTTAAAACAGCATCGGCGATACGCTAGAGACTTCTCCAGTTTTTTGATGTCTAATTGTGATAAGTATCTGTCATTCTAGATAGGTCTAGGACTGATGAGAATTCGGCACAGGCACCGAGCGAAAAATTCATAGCGTTGGCTAAGTCCTTGTGGAAAATTTGCTACGCAGTCGGAGTCGCCGGTATTCAGCAATAGCTGTCACGTCAGAAATTCCTGCTTTCAGCATTCTTTCGTAAATCAATAGGTAGTGCTTAGATACGCTTACCGTATTGTGTCCTAGGTAGTGCCCACAAATATATGCCCTGCCAGAAATATATCCGTCTACTGCACAGCCATCGAGCGCACTACATGCGTAGGGAAGCGTAAGCGGTTCCCGGGGAACAATACCCATGACTTGAACTTCTTCGGTGATATCCCTATCCGAATGGGATTACTTTCCTACTATTCTCCCAGAATCTATATACATTGGTCACCAGCCTTACGTCACGCTACGCAAGTGCTTGCTCGCCGCCCTGAACGGATGCGTAGGCACCTATGTATATACCGGTACTACGGACATCTGCCCGGAGGCTGGCGGAAGGAGAGCTTGCAGACATCGCATACACGTGCCACACACAAGAAGGGAAACGCAAACCCTATGCAAGAACGAGCTTTTGAGGCTGCAAGCTTGGGCGAGTTTAAGTATGCATTGGTCTTAAGTTCTCAAGTTCTCACTCGGCGCCAGTACTTTCGATTTGATGCACACGCATTCGGGTGCATCGGTAGCTGGCCGCGGACCGGGAGCACATGCACTGTGTAAGACATACACTGGATATACGAACAGCCGAACGATTATACGTTTACACTGGCTTCTGTATACCAATAGATAGATGGATACAAGACTAAGTCAGTACATCTTTTTCAAGCGGCAAGACTCGCCCCTGAGCATGAATCAAATCTCAATTACTCTACCTCGTGCAAGACTTTGAAACGTCGAGATGTTTTGGCTTAGGCCTGGACACCAGTAAAGATTTCCTTTTCAGCGCCCCAAAACAATGCCTACAGTCTCTAATCCATCTTAATAAAAACCTACCGTCGATGTCAGAGATCATGGGATTCACCCATACCACACTACCCGGATGGATCCGTCTTTTGCAGCTCGTGCAGGTTGCATGCCCGAGTCTAACAGCGGTTTTTATTCGGCTTTGAAGTCTTAAAGTCCAGCAATATCAGAAACCTGACAAATAAAAGTAGCGTATACAGTCAGCCATGTAACTGTACGAGCTACAAAAAAGATAGATCTATCTAAACAACATGGCATTAATCTTCCGGTATTCAGGTTACAGCCGCCTTTGCCATAAGCACGTTTTAGCGGTTATGGCAGGACTAGTAGATTGAACGACCATCACCTAGTGAAAGGAATGGGCTGAGTAAGGTGTATAGAGAGAGTTGAGTGGGTCTCAAGAAGCTGTTCGTGAGTGCTATTGAATACGAGGAAGATAGCAGGTATAGAATTCCCACGGCAAATCCAAATCTCTTTCCCCTTGAAGTCATGACCAGGTTCTCGTCTTGTCTCGCGCAGGTGAGAACGACTCATATTCGGCCATAAGGCCTCTATTAATTACTCACTTTATGTACCACTCTTCAGACCACCCAATACCTAAACAAAAGCCAATCCCCTCACTTCTCCATATCAACCCGTTATTACGTCAACTACCAAAAATGGCCAAATGCAAACGACAAAAAGGACACAGTCCACGTATACAGCGACCCACCATCTACAAATCGACACCAGAATCACTACTATGATAGCCATACCAAAGAAAACAACACCTGCCAGACCACCTGCGTCAACCTAGAAAACAGGGGACAAAACGCCTGGGTATCCATAGAAAAGCAAATACACCAACGCCAATGTAAAACTTGTGAAAGAAAACGAATCCCTTAAATGCTCGAGAAGAATCAAAACTTAAACCCCAAAACTTCCGCGTAATACCCACTTTTTAATCGTGGGTTGGTAATAAAGGCAGCCACCAAAACCTGCCTCTTCCCTATCATTCCAAATTCCACATCTCCAGAGATAGCATTGCCAACCCGCGCCAGAGACAAGGGCGGCCCAGGAAGATACCCCGGTGCTGATCCATTCCCGTCCAACCTTGAGACAAAAATTTTGCCTTTCTTTGTCAATAATGAAAATGCATTTCCTTCCGCCGCAACTGCACTAGCCACTATCGAGGCTTGTGGCTCCAATAATTCGAGAGCTTCTGGTCTGCGCTGGCTGTCACCGAGAGCTTTGATGGTGGCTGGCCGAGTGCTGCTGCCTGTGGTAGCCAAGATATAGCGAGAAGAGGGAAATAGAGTGGCGCTAGTGATACCTGCTATACCAAAGCCCTGGATTCAAAGCAGTTAGCTACAGGATCGATTGTACCATAAGGGGGTAGGAAGACTCACCATACCGTCATTGACTCCTGGAATAACGGTACGAAAACTGGGGGGCTGGCTAGCCTTATCCAGATTCCAGGTCAAGATACCACCGCGCACCGAAGATGTGCAAGTAATATGAGATCCATCCGGTGAAAACGAAAGCGTATGAGGTTCGCCGTGAGGCCGTTTGAGATATTCCCCAAATTCCAAAGTCCTCTGAAGCCTAGCATGAAATTTCCCCTCCGATTTATGCAGCTCGTATAACTGGACCATGGAATCTCCTTCCCGGGAGATGAGCCCTACTGCAATCAAAGTAAAACAAGAGACAGCGACACTGCAAAACCGTAAGAATTTCTGAGTGTCTAAGTTTACGACACAACGATAGTGAGATCCGCCAAAATCGAGAATTTCAAGCTATATGATTAATAGCAATCAGTGAATGTTCTTCAACGAAACTCCGAAGCATACTCAAAAGATGATATAAACTTACTTGATTACGAGAGAGAGCCACAACACAGTCATCATCCAGAGCAACAGCTATGAATTCGTAGGACGTCCCAGAAGGTCCTCTAGGAGCATCATACTCTAGAAGCTGTGTGAGGCCCAAAAATTCGTTTACAGAGACGGCATAAACATCTACATGATTTCTTGATAGGATCGCTAGGCTCCTTCCGGTCTGTGAGATTCGGGTGGAGACTGGCGTGCCTTTTATTTTTCTCTTCGCTGGCTCTACCGATAATGGGTCATCAGCTGGGAAGGGCATTGGATTTTCCTGCCATGTAGGCTCCTTGATTAAGCTAGAATCGGTGTGGCTCGAGTTTGTTGGGCTGGGAGGACAGGGTTCCAGCGGGCGGAGGCGGCGCGGAAGCTCGAATGGATTGATCGAGCGACGAGAGTGACGATCCATGCTTCCATAAGACTCACAGGATGGATTTCGTATCATGTCATAGCTTGTAGACGGGGTAAGCGGTTTCCCTGGTTTTTCGTATTCTTCTCTCAAACGGTGAATATTGTCAAGATTTAATCTAAACAGGGCGTTACCGACGAGTCTCCGCCTGTCAGCAAGGCAGACCAGGTGCATGTCCCATTCCTGTTTGTCCAAACTGCCCTTTACCCTCTCTAGTTTGTCTTTTATTTGCTCAAGGGGTGGAAAATCGACGAAATTTGGAGAACGAGAAAAGGTAAAGAAAAGGATCTCGTATGACTTGAACCTGATCTCGCCATACCTAGAATTCCGACAGGCCCAAGCAAGTACCCCGCGGAGATTCACAATTTCGTGGTCGTTAAGCACGTCTCCTTCGGCATCCACCATATAACGTTCCACAAGCCGACCAATGAGATACATGATCCCATAGGTCATGTGTACCCAACTGTCGGAAGCTTCAACGACAGGAAAAAGCGGAGCCGCAATCTTCCCAAAGACCTTCTTTGTGGAGTGGGTTCGGTCGTTTAGATTGCTAAGTCCATCCCGGAGTTTTTCCGTAAACGTCTTGATAAAGTCGCGGCATAGCTGTCTGAATTCGGAACGTGCACTTGCATCATAGTAGAGCGACCAGGAGAGTACGATAATTGTCTATTTCGGGGAACAAACGCTGTCAATAACAATTCCGCAGACTACATTGTAAGGATGATATTTACCAGATGGTGAAATCGGTCGAAATCCGCATGCCACTCCGACGGCTTAGGGTTCACCACCCGCAACGCCTGCCGTAGATGGTCAATGGCCGCCGGGCCGTTGTACTGATAGGCCATTCCGGCTGCGAAAAGGACATTCATGAAACTAGAGGCTAACTTCGCTGCACGAGTATCATCATCGGGAAGCCCATTCAAAAGATTCAAGGCATATCGTGCCATGAATTCGCAATCACCCTTATCTGCTGCACTACCCCCGCTCTTGGCGAGGTCGGTGCGGAATACCTCAATATTGGACCGCAGCTCTTCGCGGACATCAGTTATAAGACGTGGTCGTCGGTCCGTGGACGGGTCCAGAAGGTGTAGTAGCGATAGAAATGAGGCCAAAGCACGGATTTGAATACTACGCTCGATAAAGCAATCTGGAGCAATTTGATGCTCAACATGGCGTTGAGAGAAGAATTTCACACATCTGAAGACAAGTGATGTGGATAACAGAACGTTCTGAGGAAGCCTTTCACCGACAGATGCTTCCGGGCCGTTGGATACCGTCGAAGCGGAGAGTCGATAGATGATTTGTAAATTTGCTACCATTTCCATTTCCCACACAGTTCTGTAGTTAAAGCCCTCATTAAGTTTGCTGTACATGGTTTCGACGACCTCGTCAATTCGAGGGTGAAGCCACAATGCGGGCCAGAGATCATCGAACGGCGAGGAGTACGGATTATCCTGGCGAAGACTTGAAAGGGAGTATTCACCCGGGTCGTACATTCGTGGGCTCGTTGGAGTGCAGGGTGCTGGCGAGGTCGTCAGTGTGATGTTCAGAGTATATATCGTATAACCACCTACCAGCAATACTGCTACTGCTGCTATTTACCCTCTTTCTTTTCTTGATGTTTTCATCTCCCTCCATGCTTCCGCTGGAAGCTATACAGTAATTGACCTGATTCTTTGTGTTGTAGTTTGTATAATGTTGACGTCTTCCTGACGTTGGTTCGGTTTTGGTTTGGGTTGTTAATTTGTTATAGTTAATAGGATATGATCCAGACGGGATCGACAATATTGAGAGGAAGTGGATTTGGGCGGCGGAACACGAGGTTAATAAGCAAGGCACCCTCAAAGGCGCAGCAGCAAAAGAATGCACGCACTCATGTTAGTGTTACCGCATTATCAGGATCCATGGATGGTGGAGTAGGTGTTGGATACATGTGCGTATGAATGCGTTACTTCTATTTGTCAGGTTTTATCTGGCTGTGTTGGAGTGCCATGTGGTTTAAGGACCGAACAGCAAATAAAAACCACTGTCGAAGTCGGACATGCAAGCTGCACGTACTCTATGAGCTACAAATACGGCACCTAGATATGTATGTCTTTCAATCCGTTTCGGCGTGGCCGCGCTGTCGCACATAAAGTTTGTATTATGCTGGGGATTTATGCGATGTTCCGTTGCAGGAGTGCGTTAAGCTCATTTGACAGTATACAATGGCGCAAGGCGTCTTCAGGAAAAAAACAAAAATGTAAATACTAAAAGTATAGTGGGGGACGCCTCTAACCTGGGCTGCGGACACTCGAAATCGGACGTTACACACATACAAAATAGCCCCTGCCATGCATGTGATCACTTTTTTTGACCATATAGTGGACATTCCCTCTGAACCTCAACTTTTATAGCACCTCAACCACAACAGATATTTT
>Ga0307515_10000563_pt1 | contig 87346 bp, 81 predicted proteins | sample 17_EM_MG_FD_194513 | JGI IMG/M metagenome (GOLD analysis project Ga0307515, IMG submission 194513) | Populus trichocarpa ectomycorrhiza microbial communities from riparian zone in the Pacific Northwest, United States - 17_EM | ecosystem: Host-associated > Plants > Roots > Unclassified | place... | reverse complement strand
CTGAATGGTATTAAATAAATATACATATCTACACGCAAATCCAACACTAGCCAAATATATCAACCCTACCGTCTAAAGTTCCTCCTCAACCTCCATCGCCATTGCTGCACCCCTTCCACCTCTCCCCCCAGTACCCCCCAGCCCTGTAGGACCACCCACACCCACGATCCCACCAAGTATATTCCGCTTCCAACTTTCCAAATCCCTTCTCCTCCGCTCCTCCTCTTCCCCCTCTCTCAGTTTCCGTAACTTCTCCTCATCTTCATCCGCCACCACAAGCGAATACAGCAACTCCCTCCTCCGCACCCCCAGATGCGACATCCCATACCTCCCCTTCACAGCCACCACCTTTGCCTGCTCCGCCTTTACAACCCCCCCACCCGCCTTTCCTTTCCCCCGAGCCGAAGATTGCAGCGAGTACCGATACACCGGATCCGAAGCCCTCCTCTCACGTCGCACACCCTCCAACTCCTTCCCGCGCAGCTCCTGCAGCTCCGTCACCAACGCCAACGCCTCCTCCTCTTCCTTCCGCGGATCGGACGGCGCACAACACACCGCCGGCACGGGTTCCGGCGTAGAAGTCGAAATCCTCGTTCCTTCCAGCGCTTCACTCAGTTCCCGTTCGCGGTCGCGCTCATCGATCCATTCTATAGCTTTCTCGATGCTCTCGAAGCGCCGTCGCAGGAAGTCGCCGGAGATGGTGAGGAAGGTGCGGTGCACGTTTATGGGGTGGCGGTAGAGGTACTGGGTGTTGGGAGGAAGCGTTTCGGCTCTGGCGGGAAGGTTAGCGAGACCAAAAAGGCGGGACAAGGGTCTGCACGATAGGAGGTGTACGCCCCGCTGTGGACCGGAGTGGATCGCGTAGATTGCGGGTTTTGTGCGGGAGGTGCGGATTGTTGTTGAGAGGGACTGTGTGCGCGGTGCCATAGTTGCGAGGTGAAGGGTGGAGATGGAGAGCTAGAAGGAAGGGGAAGGAGGGAAAGAAAGTAAAGAGGAGGAGGTGCGGGGTGCTATGGCCCCGTTTTTCGCTGGTTGTGCATGGTGACGTATGACATGGACGTGGTGGCGGCTAGTTGGTTCCTGCTCGGTTATCATGCTCCGTTTCGATTCCGTGCTACACATACAGAATCACTCGGTTTCAAAACTTGCGACGTGAATTGACGGAGGTATGAGTTGGCAGGGGCGGATATAGTATATTGAGTTTCGAGAGAAGAGAATATATGTAACTAGCCAAAGAGTAGAAATGCACACGAGTATTCGAGCTCAAGGAGTCCGGAAGCTCATAGTGAAAATGATCGGCCCCAATTTTCAGACTAGCTCTCTCCGATCGCAGCTAACGGCACCCCCAACTGGTTGCCGTTTTGTTTTCAGGTCGACGTGGTGTTTCATGCCAACAGGATGATGGAATGGTTCCAATGGGCTGCACAATTCGAATTGTTTTGGTGTTTGTTGGCCGACGCACTGGATGTCAGTCGTATCGTGATCGGAATTCCCCGTCTCTGGGATTTTCTAATAATCAAGTAAAACCGGTTTTGTTGCACTTGTATAGTACGTTTGTAAGGGTTGAACAGCAGGTGAGATAAGATAGGATTGATTATATTGAGAGATATGATCTAGGCAGAAGCTAGCCGCTTATAGTTTAGGGCCTATAGTAGCCCACATGATGCATCGATGGGTGACATCAACAAACGCTCCTCACCACATTTTGCATCATTCGGACAACACGGTCGTTACTTCCCCGCCCTAGGCTTTCCCGCCTATTTACCCCGCCTCTGCTTGAAATTTCCTATGACCATTCACAGTGAGAGAGAGCGCGTGGCTGAGCCTCTGTTCCCCACAGAATGTGCGTTGCATTCTCATGTAGTAATTTATCGAATGATGTAACCATGCAGATCTCTCCCTCCAATAGTGGTTGCATGAGGCTTGCATGAGGCTTGCATAGTAACAAAAACATCCAGGGCGGAGTTCAATCTTGCAAAAAGTACATACATAGTGTAACTTGCCTTTCAAGACCGTTTATGATGGCTGTTGTCAATCTAGTGGTGATAGTTTGGATAATTGTAACATTTGGAGTTAGCGATGGGACAAAGTTACTCTACTAAGGGAGCTGTGGACAGGCAAAAGCGTCTATCAATCTGGATCCATTTCGGTATAAACATTTTGGGTACAATCTTGCTCAGTGCAAGCTATTGCGACATGAAGGGGAGAACCGTGTGTATTGGCTATGGTGCGATGACTAGGTACAGGTCTAAAGGTCCAAGATGCGTAGGGAAGGGAAGAGTAGTGTGAAGTCTAAAAGAGCAGTCACGAACCTTAGGGGTCTTTTAACACAAGCAACTACATCATGTAAGTCCTGATTGCACCCACTCAAAAAGATATTGATCGCAACCGGGAGAGAGGGCCGACCACATCTCACGACAATGTGGATCGCCAGCGGCGAACTGCCAAAGTCTGGATACGAGAGAATTAAGGAGCTTGAGTAGTCAAAAGAAATCCAGAGGGAATTAATGCAAATCTTACCGCTGATCATCACTCGCTGTATTTGGTCGACTGCTGTACTTTATATTCATCTGGCCATACAGAAATGCGGTTCCATCTCGTTGCCGGTGCCATGCGCACCCCTGGAACCGCACGTACGACTTGGGGCAAGTTACATTACAATATGAACCTCCGGAGATGCAACTTTATCATTTTTGATCCGGGTGCAACCTGTCAGTCTTTCAGGGAACCTCTGAATATGCATGAATTGGTGTGCCTTGCGATCATGCATTATGTGGGTGGAGAGGAAGAGGCGCAACCGTGTGCACGTGCTATGTGAAAATCGGAGATATTTCACGGGATTCTAGAAGCGTACTTGTACAGCCTCCAACGCAAACAAATACTGAGATACAAAGCTCTCATACTGAACAGTCTGCCAGGCCACTGTTGTTTTTCCTCCAGCCGATTTCATTATTCTCCGTTCCGAACATTTTCCCTCGTTTATCTCCCAAATAACGATGCGTACGATCGTCTTTATGTTGGCGATCACACAGGACCTAAAGCTGATTAAACTACTGACTCTGAGGTTGATATCAAAAGAATTAGAGAAATCCGGAGTACACCGAGCAGACGACGGGCAAATACCATTCCCGGTTGTACATGCTGGGCCTTTAGAAGGTGGCGCCGCCTCGTGGTCCGCTTGACCCCCAGCTCGCCGTTAGTGATAAAGCTAGATAATTGTCAGACGGGTGCGGAAGGGTGCGGACGTATACAGTTCCATTTTCAGTATATAAAGTAGAGTCTCAGAGGAGATTAGAACAATCATGACAGGTTACACTTATCGATATATCAGTTGGCGCCCACTGGGATTATTCACCGTTTAGTCTGTCAGTCGGCTTTTTTTTCGCTAGGGCTACGCACCAACGAACAAATAAAGGCCGGATGACAGACTATTCACCGCTACGCATAGTGATGGTTGCCGAATGACACATTATACGGAGATTAACACGGACGTACGTGCCTTTATATGTAAGCGGCGATGTGAATGGTGCTTGGTCTTTAGCTAAGGCTGCAACGCCGGAAGTTTGTTCAACTACATGATGTGCCCTTGCCCTAAGTACCTTAATTCAACCTCCGACAGCTACCGGAAACACGTACCTACTCTGACGCAAGTATAACAATAAAGTTTTCCTTTAGAATAAACTACCTACCGATAAGGAAAACCATTATACTACGTCCCTTGTTCTAGTAGTGGTCACGCTCCCTCTACGTCCATCTAGTTCATCAATTGTTGCATGCCAACTTATCTCTTAAGATGAATTTTTACTTGTATGTTGTAAATCGAAGCAGTACTGAAGCATGTAGAAGTTATTAAGTAAAATATACACCTCTATAGCACTACTACTAGCCGCCGCAACGCTATTAGAAAGTTTCGTCTGTCCACTAGGGTTGTGTCGGAGGTGTCGGTATGTACAAAGCGGAGATGTCTGTGTTGGATTGCAATATTTGTGAAAACAAGAATTATAGCGCGGAAGAAAGAGAAAGGGAACTGTCTCGAGTCACTGATCAGATACTAGTGATGCCAACACTAAATATATTATTAAGGGATATCGATTAGAGATGCTATTGCGATATGGCCGACTGACGGGTGGCCATGGGGACAAGCGGCGCTCAGATACTTGTAAACACCGCCATCGTTTTCTCGTGCCCGGACTGACAAATTAAAATTTGTGCAACAGCTTGCAAGCGGGAGGGGTCTGGGCATGAGAAAACCGCCACCGACTCACTGTCCAAATTATTAACTTGATCACCCAGCTGCTTTACTTAACGTCACTTTGGAATTCTCGGGCTGCAAATCCTTTCCGTGACGGAATGGAATAGATGAATTGAATGGACCTCAAGTGCGCCAGCTATATAATTACTCTTTGTTAACTGATGGTATACCCATTAAATCCCCTTCCTTTTCTGTGCGTGAAACTGGTTATATCGTTCTAAAAAGCCTGGTGAATTCCTCCTAGTTGGAATAGTCTAGTATTCTATATTGTTATTGGAGTACACTGTAAAAGGGTGACAGGGTGGGTCTGTTTGCCAACGAATCGTTGTAATCCCTGAAGCTATTATTGATGACTAGTATAGTTCTATGTTTTACTGATCTACAGAGTACCACACTTAAAATCAAATATATAGCTCTAGGTTTAACTAGCTAGATATTTCAATATTTCACTAGTATCGAACATATGCATCACCGTATATTGCAAACATGAACTACCCCGGTGACGTAGCGACGGCAACATATCATGACCACCTGGCCAAATACATACAACAAGTACTTATTCAACCCGCCTACCAAACCCCATAGAAAGACGAATATTATACTCCGTATAATTATAACACGGGTCAGAATCATACACAGTATCCTCTTCGACAGCGACGCAATTGAAAGCCTCATTACTGTAAAGATCGTTCCAGAGGGCTTGGTCGACTGAGGCTACGACCTCATTGGGACCACCCACAATCGTGAACTTAATAGTTTTGACGGAGTATCTGATGTGGAAATGTTTTTTCAACGCGTTATTGAGACTTTGACGGCATCAGCTCATCTGGGTTCTGGAGCTTGCATTAAAGAGGAGCAGTAAGACCTCGATTGTGGAAAAGTCGGAGCGCAGGAGCAGATGGTAATCGCAAGGATAATAATTTTTGACTAATAGAACGAAGCCTTTGGGGATTGGCCAGGTAGTCGCCATACTTTGGGCCTCGGATCATGATTAGTGACGTTTAGTATTGTACACCCTTGATATAAGACACGTACCTAGCCTGTTACCATAAAATTAAGCCAACTATATCAACGGTAGGCTACCTGACAAAGGATGACCTGCGTTGTTAGAATCTGGCTATAGAATGTTGAGCTCTTTTGAAGCTAAGGTGGACGTGCGCCGCAGCAGTTTTTAGTGCGGGGTATAGCGATATGGAAGGGGTAACGTGGTAATGTATGCTACCCTGCAGTGACGTCGGTTCGCTTCTTTTATTTTCAACAATCCATGCCGTGACGGCAATTTTTACTGGCTAGGGGGTTCTGTAATGGCCTTGCCTGACCTTGTTGTGGATGGTGACTGCTATATCCGCGTTAGTCTGTCAGCCGGCTGACAGACTATATCTGTGTGACTTTTAACCTTCCCAATGAAATAGTAAAACAAGTAGAAAAGTGCCTATTTGTAGTCGTAATCCAGGTGTTTTACCATGGAAAGGAGGTGATTGACGGCGGATCATATTCTACATATGGATTTTCGGATCTAGCCATTGTAATTGGGGCTATAGCTGGTAGCGTCGTGTTTTTGGTGTGGCTAGTGGTCTCGTTCAAAAGATACCCAACTGGGATTCCATTCGCTGCTTCTGCAGCGCTGTAATTAGTGCGGATTGTCACCATGAACGTCGCGGTGAAATTTGTGCCGAGCGTTTCATATAAGGTGTTGTAGATGATAATGATGGTGTAGGACACTGCGTTCAGTGATAAGGTGGTTGGGGTACTGTAGGTAGAGGACAGGTTATTTGCTTGAAAGCGGATTCATTGATATCGCTAGACTGTCGAATGGATGTGTTTCAATAGATCTCAAGATCACATGTACTACTTAGTATTCACATATTTGCAGTAACTATACAGAACTTACCCCGCCACCACAATAACTAATCCCACCACCACCATTACACCATCCCCACTGACAGTATCACAACTCCTCGCCGAACCCTCGTTATATGGCCGCAGGTAAGCCTGCCTAAGTGCCACTTGTAGCAGCATCAAAAAGGGCTTTTGTTTCCACTGGAGACCCATGCTTTAAGCTAGCATTCCAATATGTTTCAAGTATACTTCTCTGACCATCGAAGATCTTGGTTCGTGTTCTGTGGCATCCTCTTTCTTCAAGTGCCGCCACAGCATTTTGAACCATTTGACCAAGAGTATATAATCGTGCTCAAGCGGGAACCGTTACAAAACGGCGCTTGGACGTATACCGAGAATAGCATTTCTCAACAGTACTTAAGTAGGTACCTGAACTCCCCTCCGCATCCATGATCACCATACAAAGGTGTGACACAGGTACAGAGTGCGGTCAGGGCTAGCGTAAAGACAACGCCCAAACAACCACAGCAAACTCCCCCATTTTTCTCCCATATCTTCGCTATGTATGCGCCACACTTGAGCCAGATAGCACCACCACTTCCCCTCATCACAATCCTTTAACGGGGGTCTCGGTCGATTTCCATTTTCAATTTAGCCCCGAGGAGAACTTGCTTCATCGCAACGGGGTTAAAGGATACGCCCGCAGTAAGTGAATTTACTTAGCTCGGCAGTGACAGTAGGTTGCGGCTTTAGAATAGATAGTCCACAGTGACGGAAAGTCTGTGAAGAGTAAGAGCGCGGGAGAGGAAGGAACTGGGTGTTGGGTGGTAGTTGGGAGGCCGGAACTGGTGGCAGCAGCGACAATGGTAATCGTTTCAGTGGTTGCAGTGGCGGCGGCGGGGCCGGAGATGGCAGAGATGACGGTGGTGCTTATTGAATGTGGACGAATCGGCCGCTTCTAGAGCGTCGAAAGCGGCCTGATCAGATCTCGGGCGCATGAAAGGTATGTTGGCAGGTATTAAATAGAATAGTCATTTGGGAGTAGTGGGACATACTAATCAATGGGCGGCAGAGCTTCTAATTGGTTAAGTGCACGTCATGTATGAGTGATCACCTTAGCTTACATCACCCCTAGATCGGGTGTAATTGACTACCGAACTATTTTAACCAATCTACAAAATCGAGCGTGTAGGGGATACTCTGGCGTTGAGAATTAGAAAATGTAGAATATATTGAATTAATTAGTATACTGGCAGTAGTACATCGCTTCTAGGAAAAGCTGTGATTATATGGTGGGGGACTTCTTTAGCCAGGATGTTTTGAACCCGCTTCGTAGAAAGTTTTCAGCGCCACCAAAACAAAAGATTTTTTTGATTGGAGAACTAAGAGCAACTCAGTTTAAGGAGCTCTACAGATCTTAGTTTTCAAATTAAAATATCTGTTGTGGTTGAGGTGTAAAAATTGGTGTTCTAAGGGAATGTCTACTATATGGTCAAAAAAAAGAATCAAGTGTGACAGGGGTCATTTTGTACGCGTGTAACATTGATTTTCGAATGTCCGCACCCTATTTTTGCATTAGTTAAAGGCGTTCCTACTATATGTTGAGTAGAAAGATCTAGTGAATTATTGGGGTATGGTTATTATAGATAGCTTTGAACACTCGGGCATTCTAATATTGATCTATTGATTTACCACCCGGTCATTCTATATAAAAGCCGAAATAAATATGGATGCAGATGAGGAAGGTTGACGTTCATACGTACCCCATATAGGGGGTTCGATAAAACTTAAAACCCTTACAAAACTAAAATTTCTGTATATGGGCTTATGAAAGCCTTTGGGAATGGTTCTGTATAGCATTTAGGACTCTTATCTAAGGATGATAACCAGATTTTAGTATTATAAGGCTCAGTACCTAAGTAGGTAGCCTGTCATATGGCTTTTTCTTGCTAGCGCGTAGCCATGTCGTATCCAAGTCGTCTGACAGACAGTAAAGAGTCAGCACTTTATCGTACCCCTAAAAATGTAGATACCTCAGTATCTATTAAGTACGGATGGCTTTTACCGCTGACGGGCTAGCGCTAGCGAACTTTCGCCAGCTATAATGCGACCGGAAACGTGCCTGCGGCAAAAGTGACACGAGAGCTTCATAGGGCAATACTAAGAATGTACTTAAGTAACTGGGTACAGGGTTTAGGGCTATTTCACTGGGTAGCTAATAATTAGCGAACTAGACGTCAAGTAGATCAGACACATTTTTGTACCACAGCTAGTCCTCGATCTGATATATTTCAACCAATTATTGTACATGGCACCCCAGGAAGATCAGTAAATCGTTGGTGGCAGTGCAGCCAGGGGTATTCTGCATGTCTTAAACGCATAGTGCGATGTTGAGGCTGTGCTCTCATAAGCATTGTAAATGCTCTTACTTTTTCGCAACAGCTCATGCCTTTTCACCTACCCTGCTATCGTCTCTTCGAAGTCTCTCAGCAGCGATTTTTAAAACCATCCGATACTACTAGGAACCCAAACAAGCACGGATATATCCTCTATGGAAGCCCTCGGCGCAGCGGCCAGCATTGTGTCCCTCGTTACAGCGGCTCTGCAGTCTGCGAAGGTTATTCAAGAGATACTCAGCGGCATCAAAGACGGCCCGACTCTCATCAATGAACTTACTTCGAAGCTGAGCGATTTGCGCGGTTTACTGCCGCAGCTGGAACGTCTACAATCGACGAGCGGGAGTACCATTGACGAGCTTAGAAGGACTACAGAGCGGTGCGCTGGCGAGCTTCAAATGTTTGAGGCAAAGCTTGCAAAGCTACGGAATGTGCCCGGCGACAGGCGATGGGCAAAGGTACGGAAGGGACTGAAGACTGTGCTTAAGGAAGACGAATTTTCGAGCATGCGGAGGAAACTTAGCGATTATATGAACTCATTTACTGTTCAATTGGGAGTCATTGGGGCGTAGGTCGCCATACTGGAACCACTCCAACTTTGGGTACTGTTTACTAAGATTAAACAGATCATCCCAACAAGAAACGCGCAGTGACCTCGAAAAAATCAAAGATATGCTTAGCACGCTCATTGGGACAGTGAAGAATACACCCGAAGTCTCGTCAGCGCAACTGAGTTCATTCTTGACGCTGGCACAGCCGGTCCGTCACCAGTCGGCGCCACCAATACACTCTTGGCCTCAGCAACAACTGATTACTCTCCATAGTGGCCCAGCTCAATTTTTGGAAACATCTCATGGGGGCAATGATAGAAGAAATACCGACAAAGAAGATGAAGAAACTTCAAGCATGGAAATTAAGGATGAATTTTCGGCAAGTATTGATCGGCTGTGCCGTCTTGCCGAAAAGAAAGAAAATACAGTCTTCTCCGGCGACGAAGCATATGCGATTATCGACGACCTCGAGAAGTTGCTAGATATCATTTCAAAGAACATTACCCCACTCAGACACGAGGAAGGGAAAGGAAAACGCAAATTTGAGGACAACCATTCACTATCAAACGAAGAATGCAGAGATTTTAAGAGGGTGAAAGCACTGTTGATTAGCTCCCCATCGGTTGCATTAAATGAAAATGGTATATATTAAGAATAGACTATAAGATCAGACTAACCGTTTCTAGCACAACTTCAACGTTCTGGGGTACTTGATGGGCCAAAAACTCTCATCGCAGGAAAAACAAGGCATAAAAAATTTGAAACCAGTATCGGGTCTATTTCTGTGTTGGTTAGAAACCGTAGTCGACTGGATCCAAGAAGCAAAATCAATAGATCAGAGGACAAGATATTTTCCGGAACAGTGTCATTCATGCCTAGTTGTACTGGAATCCAAAGTAGCAGGAACTTTCGAATTTCGGTTTCATTGGAGCAAGCAATTAAGTCGGGTGGGATCTCACTCTCTCCACAGCCTACAATTTCTTTTTCCGCTGTACTCCCGGAAGGTTCGGAAGTGTTCGGTTTGGCAGTGGAAGGTGATTTGGATGGTCTTATTCGCCTGTTCTCTGAAGGGAAAGCTTCTCTCTCGGATTGTGACTCTTCGGGTCGACCATTGCTATTTGTTCGTATTTACCACGTACCCCGAACTTCCTCAAAGCGGTATATCCCTAACGTCAGGTTTAAATTAGTATGCGTGTTACGGCTACCAGCCAAATGTCTGTAAGTTCCTATTAGAAAGGGGTGTAGATCCAGACATGATATCGTTGGAAGCCGATCTCGGTTCAGATGAGCCTGCGCGTTATCTAAGGTTAGTTGTAATCCGATCCCACTGTATTTAGCAAGACCTGCGGGTAGCTGATGTACAAATTGGCCTCTCTTGTCTTGCTTCGAAGTAGTGGACGACAATTTAGACCCAGATGAATTTGTGGAATTACAGGAATGCAGGGGTTTGCTACTTGATGCTGGAGCGGATCCCACGCTGACGGTTGATCCTAATGTTGAATCTGCCATACACGACGCAGCAAAATTGGGGTCTATTGTAAGTCAGGGTTACATCCAATTGCTGATGCTGCTGACTCTCTTGCAGCATACTCTACGCCTACTCCTTGATCGCGGTGGTTACTTTGTTAACTTAGAAGCTAAGGATGAATTTGGTCGAACTCCGTTATTACTCCTAGCGCGTAGGTTCGAAATAAGGATTAAAACCGAGATGATATCCCTGCTTCTCAGTTACGGAGCAAACGTCAAGGCTTACGATAAATTCGGAGAAACGTGTTTACATGCAACGCTGAGCGGGTCTATGATTCTACCTAACGCACGTGAAGCTCTCATAATATTAATCAACGCTGGCGCCGATGTGAATGCAGAAGATAACCGGGGATATTCAGTCTCTGAATATACCTATCATAAAGGTCATGGAAAATTATGGCAAGAAGTCCTAATAGCCTGCGGGTTTAATGCGGCAGAAGTTTGTGGAGACTTTTATCAAGATTATGACCTTGAAGAAGCGGGAAGCCACTACTCCGACGAACCATCAAGCGAGGACGATGAAGACGATCGGATGGATACTAGACATGACGACGATGGGGTTGTTGGGTGTGGTTACGGGAGTGGCAATCTGGGGGGTGTTGACGATCAGATGAATTTTGGATCTGATGAGGAGAAGAGTTTTTGGAAGGCACGAACAAGTCCTCGCAGATTTGTAGGGAGTGATGAGGAGAAAGATTGCAGAAAGATTTTAGAAGGCATTTACGACATGGAAAGCGGAGGTGTGTATCTTGGTGGTATTGCGGGGGCGAGATAGAATGGTACTGGGAAGATACGTACTGAGTAGGAGGATGATAACAAGTTATTTCTAGTCTCGGAGTGTGGTACACCACTTCGAGACTAAGTTGTTTCTTTGGTGGCGTGTCCCGAATTTGGTTCAGTGCCAGCAATGTTTTTATACTCTTCAGTATTAATACAGCATCGCTTTTAGCACTTCTCTCAGTGCACTTCAATTGTTCAAGAGTCATTACCAGAAATGGGGCGTCCGATCTTTCAGGCCTGTCCCGAGTACAGACCTTGCCCTGGAGATTTCGATTCTTGTCTTCATTTTTATCCACGGGCACGGGGCATGGGGTCGTGGCTTGGGGGTATTTTGACGAAAAAAAGCCCCATAACGGGAGATAAGAATATTGATAGACACCCCTATGGGCAAGGGCTATCCTCCGACGTCCTCTTCCAGAGTTTCTCCCGTAGCCAGCTCCACCACCTCACATGCCATGGAGCTTCATCTATATGACATCAAACTAGGTAAATGTTATGCGCAGTGCAGATAAATACCTTGAGAAATATGACACAACAGTCGATTATTTCGCGAATTGAATGGTTAGTTAGTACGCCCGCTAATCGCCCACGGCCCACCTCCTCGAACTGCCCAGAACGTCCTTGCATTATATGCGCATCTTGAATTTGATAAAAGACGTAGATATGCACAGTAAGTCAAAAATATAGGCTGTGTAGTCTGTGGCAGAGTATTTGTGACACGATAAGCGGCTGATCTGCAAGCGAGCTGAAACACCTTCCCGGCGAACGTTCAAATACCTCGTCTTCCCCTGCTCTCGTATACCAGACTTTCTGGGACACTTTCGCCGAGCGAGGCGAAAAAGTCTGGGCACGAGAGCACGTCTTCCCAGCGTCGACCCTGTCGCCGACAACAACAATGAACTTTGGATACAGTGCCGGAGACGCGATCGCGATCTCGAGACTTGCATGGAACATTTATTAATCTTGCAAAGATGCACCGAAGGATTTCTGAGACATCTCTGGCGAAGTCAGCTGCATCCATATCGTCCTTAAAGAAGATCTTGTCGCTGCAGAAAGCCTAGGTCCAGATAAGAAAACAACTGCAAAGTCTGGAACAGGGATACCGGGATGTTCTCACGGATTTGGAGGCCTTGCTCAATAAGTACAAGAGCTTGGATTCGAAGAGCAAGAGGACGTTTGACCGATTGCGATAGGCATAAGACGACGTCGTTGCTTTGCGAGGACGGATTGTGTCACATACTACTTTGTTGATGGCTTTCAATACAAGCGTGCAGGAGTAGGATGTCTAATGTCTAATGTCTCTAACGGGTGAGTTTGTGCTGATTGTGGGGCCGATAGGTCATCATAAGCTCAGCTTCAACGCACGCTGGATGACTTTATGGCAGAAGTCCGGGCTGGCCTCCGAGAAGAATTGGTTATATCATCAGTTAATATGACTCGGTGCCGGCGGACGAACGAGAAATTTGGCGAGAGCTACGAAGAGAGTGGAGGATATCGGTAACTTCTCCGCCCACACTTCCTATTGGTCTCGAGTGTTTGTCCAAATAGGTATTCCTGCAGCAGTAGTCCGTGCGAAGAAGGGATTTATCATCTCCTGGTTCCAAACAGCCCTAGCATGAAGTTCATTTGATGATGAAAGCGACACCGAGAGTGTTAGTCATGGAGACTATACTCCAAACAACGAGAACTGGCAGGAACCGGAAACTATTCCAACTACTACAGATGGAAGTCATTCAAACCGTATTTTCCGAGCTAGCAGTAGCAGTCCCTCTCCCAAGACATCGAATCCAAACACGCTGAGCACAAACGGTGCTTCGCTACTGCCAAATAAAGTGCACACCCGCTTAGTAAGAGTCTCCCGCCGGAACTTCTTTATTCCCTTGGAGGGGGAGCTTTACGAGGCGGTCAAAAACCAGGATATTAACAGTGTTCGAGAGTTAATTGCAATGGGAGTAGATGTGAACAGGCATCCCGGACCATACGACCGCACGGCTCTGCGCCTGGCTGCAGTGCGGAGAAACAGTGAGATTGTAGAGTTGCTTCTAAATCATGGCGCACATGTTGAGGCAACAGACAATGATAGATTGACGGCGTTACACCTCGCTATAAAAGTTATCAGAAACATACTAACGGTTCAATTGCTACTGCTACTCGAGCGTGGAACAGATGTTGGGGCAACACAGAGAGGTGGACGGACGCCGCTGCATGTTGCAGTGAGGAGTGTGGATTCCGCAATAGTACTTTTGCTATTAGAGTATAGCTCACCAGTAGACGGGTTAGCTTTACATCTAGCGATAACAGGCGAGATACGCCAGCTCTTGGAAGTTAATTCTAAGGGACTATCCGGCACTTATTGCAAGACTAGGCAGAGAAGTGACCCTTGCTGGTATGGATTTACAGGCACCCAATGTCATCGTGTAACTAACTGATGACTTAGATCGTGGCAACCCTGGGTGTTCCTTTCTCAAACGCATCGACGCCCCCCGGGATTCACAAATCGCACATATTGAGTTGCATACGATGAACTCTGCTCTCGGCTTCTAACCCTCAATACAAATTTACCCCTAAGCGCTAAAGATACCCCTCCCCCTCGACGAACCGTATATGATACAGTGTAGTGCTTGCCGTGGTAATGGAGATGTTGGTAAGAAGCTGTGGAAGAAAATGGCTTCGTTGGGATGGTCTGGAATAGAAAAAAGTGGCGTAACCTTTTCTAGAATTATTTGCTTCGTTACTTTATCATTGCACTATGCCTGGGGAGTTGTCTCTCTTGAAGGAATTTTCTGCATGTAACTTTTCGGTAGTGTTACTTTGTGGGAGGAACCTTGTGCGTGTAACTATATTGATGTGTGTACCGGTGATAGAGACAAGAGAGAATCTCAAGACATTATAGTGTGTGAGAATATGTGTGACAAATATACGCGAACTGCACGTGAGCGGCTTAAATTGACACTTGAATGAGTCGAGATCGACGACACATCTAAAAGTTATTTACTCGATTCACAAATATTCATGGCGGCTAATTTTTTTTGATGTATCAAAGACCTTTACTTAATGAGTCGCTACATATACGGTACGGTAGAGTACGACACGTTCGTGTATTTTGTCACATGACTGCATAAATTAACTGCCCAATTACAAACCTCGACTCTTACTTTATCGCATACCCCGCTACGGCATCTGGCGAGCAAATAGTATAGAATTTGAGCCTAAATTAGCCAGCAAGAAGCGCCGTCCGACAAACTAAGGAAGTCGAACAAATCACTGAGCGGGAGCAAAATTAATGGAACCGCATTCAAGCTGAATTTCCACTTTCCTCATCCCGAACAACACCGCATTGTCTTACCCCAGCTACTAAATTCCTGCCCCCCCAGCCTCTATAGTGTTCTTGTCACAACAATGGCTTCCCTAACGTTTAAACACGGCTTCACACAAGCATCAATCACAGTTACGCTTTCACCAATTATGATGGCATTCCTGACGGTGGCATTTCAGGTCCCAGCGCTGATTCCAGTGCACTTTTTTTTATTTAATTCAAAAAACAAGAAAAATTAAAAAACAGCTTTAGCTGTTAAGATTATGCTGCATATCTGGAGATATCTAAAAAGAAGCAGTATCTGGAGTTGTTTTGGGTGTTGATCGCGTCACCTGTACTGACTTGAGCGCTGTTTTTGATGGTGTATTTTGGCTGTGGGGTGGGGTTTCGTCGTTGTTTTAGGATGGGAAGGTTTATTCGCAATTACGCGCGGATACGGATCAGGAGGTTGGTGGGGTTGTTGAATATAACTTTCAACTTAAATACTTCTGACTATTGGTTGCACGGATCGATAGTGGGCTCCCCCGAGAACTGAGATCAGGAGTTGGTGGGTCCCGAACAGCTGTGATCAGTGTCTCGTATTTCCTCTGCCTTAACTCAATCCGGTTGTTTGCAATCAGCAAGAAAACACGAGAATTCGACATTCATCACGAACCGTCTCCCTCATATAGCCCCTTTACTCGCCGGTCCTCCATGCCTCTCCTCCCTCTCTCCTCCCAGTAAAATGATCCCTCTACCCGGTCTCTCACGCCAGCAAACTACCGGAATACTCATCACCCTAACATTTCTTCTCACACTCTACTTCCAAAAAGTCTTACCCACGATTCTTGGCGTCGCCGTCGGGATCACCACAGTAAAGTTTTATCCGATCAAGTCATCAGCAATTACGAAGCTTGTCATTAGCCCCATCGGAATCATTTTGGTTCTCTGTAACTGGCGAAGGGCAGCGTGTTGTGCCGTTGGTATGATTTGGGCGCTCATGTTTGGATCCGGATTGATGGAGGGGATAGGTGGTTGAGAGGAGTTTGGCTTTCGGCTTAGATAGGTGGAAGATGTTAAGACTAATAGAATCAGTTATTGGCAGGAGGATGAGGGCTAGGTTTCGAAGGTTATTGGGAACTGCCGGAGATTTGAGTGCCCGGGTATTGGCTCGGCTGTCTAAATATAAGGCATATTCTCCCCACTAGATAGACATAATCACCAATTAAGACTGTATTCTCCGCTCTCTTCACCCGTGGAAAGTATTCCAACAATCGACTCGGAACCGTTAAATACAACTTGCATTTTCGCCTTCTCTGGTGCAAATATCCAGTTATATCCTTCCCTAGTGAAAGCCTTCGTGGTTAAGTGGTTTGACAGTAGTGACGGTTCCACAATGCAGATTAAGTAATATAGAGCAGTAATTTGGTGTAGGTGGTATGAATTTGGTACATAATTTGCCTCCTTGCAATGGTAAAGCACTCTCGAGACTATTGCGACTGGAGGTTGCCCTGAGGCGAGTCTGTTTCTTGCTTGATCTCGAGTGGCTGGAGATTATGAGTGGTGTTCGTGATTTGAATGCTATAGAGTAGATGCTGGCTAGTGGACGAGTGTAATTCTGATCTTGTCGTTGTATTTTTTGCTCTCTGGTAAGCCAGTGATAACCCTACCCACACACCCTCAAACACTGCGTTCGATTCGACTACTACAGAACAACCGAGCGGCATTACATAGTCCAACATCCAGAGGATGTTCTTGAATATGTAGGGCCTAAGCTTGCAAGTTGCAATATTGGGGCGGCAGTCGCGCCGGAAGCCTTTCGCTTCAAAGATGCAGCTAGGTTTTTACGCACGTTGGCACTCATATTCGGAGCGACATTCCCACGACTTACCCATGGAGTTAACTACCGTTGTAAAAAGCATAGTTGAAAATCTGTATTCGGTGTAAATTGACGCTCCACCAGTGCCGAATTTGATTTGAACCCGGTGTATGCTTCATACCGATCGTGTGGAGGAACGGCCTCGGATCATACCCACGGCGTGTATTTGGGTACTTTGGTTCTAGCAGTGTGTTTTCAACCCTTAATTTTCACTACGGTACTTAAGTATGCTCAAGCTCTAGTTCTTGTAGGTACTTCATTAGTGCAGCGGCTTCCAATCACGTTCTCGAATATAAACCGACCAGCTAAGAGCGTTCAAATTGCTCTGCTTAAAGATGCATCTTCGGCCCCAGCGTGTGGAAAACTGGGACGTAGATTAAGCGGGTGCTGGTACAGAGCCTAACGTTTCTTGTGGTTGGTACATAAGTACTTAAGTACTTATGTAGGTAGAAGTGTGTACCACCACCGCACCGATTCTGCAATTCTCATTGGCGTTTACAAACTGCTGCACACCTGCTGTACCTTTCAAGAACCCCGCTTATCTCACTTGTCATCTCAAGTCCGAGCAACTCTTCCCTGACCTACCCCGCTGGTATCGAAACATCGCCCTACCGTCAGAGTAGCTGTTTCACACGTAGCATCATGGAGGGGCTTGGAATAGCGGCAAACGTTATCGCCGTCGTCGATCTTGCAGCAAAGGCATGTGGGGCGGTTTACAAGTATGCGAAGTCGGCGAAGGGATGTCCGAAGACCGTCGCTCAGCTTCAGAAAGAGCTAGAATCCGTCCAAAAATCGCTTGATGGGCTGCATAGTATCGCGGATAAGTTGGAGGCGGCGGTTCCTTCGGGAGAGCAGTCACCACGCATATCGCAGTTGTCAGGGGCGCTGCGGGAGTGTCAGACTACGCTAGGGGCTCTCATCGAAGACTTGGAAGGCCATTTCCGTAACAAATTCAGGGAAAAATTGGGCAGGCAACTTAAATGGCCTATGAAGGAACCGGAGGTGATGGAGTTCATTGAACGATTGCACAGATATCAGCAAATATTTCTGCAGGCTCTGCAGGCTGATCTAGCGTGAGTAACCTGCGCGGTTTTCGACTAAAGATGCAACGCTTATTCACTTCCCCAGGGCGGTTGCGCTGAGGACAGAAGTTGCTGTGCGGGGGGCCGCGGTAGAGATACAGGGAGTTCGCTCGGAACAGTTAAAAGACATCCAAGACAGGGCTTTGGAAGGGAAGCGTATGTATTCCTAGTAGACAATTATGGTCCCCATGGTCTGTATAATAACGTTTCGTTATTCAGGTGAGAAGTTGAGCCAACTCGTCAAATGGCTAGCGCCGCTACACTATAATACTAAGCACGAGGACTCGTTCGAAAAACATCAAGAAGGAACTGGTGTATGGCTGTTCGACAATCATAAGTTTCGGGAGTGGGAATCTTCGAGCCCCTCAATACTCTGGATTCATGGAATTCCTGGATGTGGCAAAACTATCCTTGCGTATATCGAGCTTACTAAACGAAGTATTGACGTCGCTAATGCCGAAGTAGATCGTGTGTTATCGAGCAACAGCAGAATAACCTCCCGCAGGAATGCGGTTTTGCTTACTTTTACTGTCAGTACAACCGGGAAGAAACCGGGAAATCGTCAAATATCGTTAAAACTCTCCTGGCTCAGCTTCTCCTCGGTCTCGATTGTGACGAAATCGAAAAGGCCCCTACAGGTGGTCTTTTTGCGAAAATGGAGAAAGGACACGGGCCACCTGAGGATATGAAACGCCTCACAGAACTCGCAGTAGCAGTCGCTACTCTATACCGGCGGTCGACTATCGTAATTGATGGGCTAGATGAGTGTCCCTTGGATAGGCGGCGTCCACTCTTGGACTTCATTACTCACCTGCCGCGCCTCAGCAACACTAGCATTCTGGTAATGAGTAGAAAGGAGATAGACATCGAAGATGAGCTGGGGACCTTCCCAACCTTGCCACTGGAGGACGAACAAGTCAACCTAAGGAAAGACATGCACAAGCACATAGAGCAAGAGTTTAAGGACACCAAAAAATGGGGTCAAAGCTTCCAGGCTTTGCAAGAAGAAATCATAGAAAGTCTCATCCTCGGATCTGGCAAGAATATGTGAGTTGTGCAATGTAACAATAGTACTATGAAACCAATGAGTAACGTCGCTTAGGTTTCGATGGCTAGAGTGTCAGCTTGTCCTTCTGAATAGGCTACATACCCCTAAAGCTATTAGAGAGGCCTTAGCAAATCTCCCCCCAACATTATTCAAAACTTATGACAGAATGCTTGGGTTGATTGAAGAAGAACAAGCCGGAGAATTAGCCATTAAGGCATTCTTCTTGGTTGCTCATGCACAGGAGCAATTGCGCTTAGAGGCATTGGTCGAGGCTATTGCATCCGCCGATCACAATAACTACCTTGATTGGAGCACAACCTTTGTGGAACCTCGGAAACTATTGGGTGTTTGTAGGGCGCTGCTGTATTCCAAGAAAATGAGTGGATTGGAGACTGGATCCGAGACGGAAAAGCCCGAGGCGAATGTCAATCCCTGGTCAGAGCTAATTGATTTCTGCCACTACACAGTCTTGGTATAGTATATTATTTCCCCGTTTTAGACCACTTGTGTCAGTATAACGACTAACGACTAACGTGCGGCCTTAGGAATACCTTGTATCCGACTATTTGCGCAAGCATTCTAAGCTCTCGAAATACGCTATCGAACCAAAGAATAGCGATCAAGCTGCAGTAAAGATTGCAACGCTGACATTCAAGTATTTCCTCCTTGAAGACTTTTCGCAACCATGCTCTTCCGACGGCGAATTAGCTCAACGGTTAGGGAAGTTCAGGTTCTACAGACACTGTGCGTTTCATTGGGTTCATTATCTTGCGCAAGTCAGTGACGACATCCCACTCTTTGAGCTTGTCGATCGTTTCATTTTCGATTCGCCCAGAAGCCTCCGGAGCTATCAGCAGATGGCATACGAACGCATTGACGAACAGGATGTGCTTCAAGTCCTCTACAAGGATGAGTTTGATCGAAACTACGAACTACCAGGTGCTTTATTCCTCTGGTTTATCAAGAAGGATGTCAGGTGGCTTGTGAGATGCATTTTGGAAAGAAGACCGCAGTTACTAAATGCAGATGTGTGCAATTTTGGGCCACCTCTCCGTATTGCGATTTTAGGTGGTTGTTTCGACTTAGCGAATGAAATCCTGACACTAGGAGCCAATATTCATATACAATGTTGCAATCTACTGCCTACAGATTATTTTGGCAAGTTCCAAGTGAACGAGTCCCCAATGGGTAGAGTGGGCTACTATATACCAGGAACGTTAGTGGGTGAAAAAGGAAAGCGTAGTATTTTGCGCGTGCCAGAGAATGTGCGAATGGAATATATTATTCATGCAGCTGCACAAGTCGCTCCTTCGTTGCTTCTACACTTTCTAAATTCTGGTGTTGATGTTAATATACGCACTGAAGATGGCGCCAGTCCCATTCATTATGCTGTCTTGGGAAACAACTTGGAGGCTGTGGAGGCTTTGGTCAATGCCGGTGCTGAAATCAATGCTGAAATAAACGGTGGTAGGACTGCCTTTCACATCGCCATTAGCATTAATTCACCGACTATACTCTTATACCTTCTGGATTCGAATGCTGCAGTTCCTCCGGATATCACAGCTACCGAGGTGCATACAGTCATAAATTCCGCCGGACGGTCCTATTTAGGTGAAGAACAAAGAGAGCGCAGAAAAAGCGCACAGAAAGGCCTCTCCGAGAGGCTATCTATGATTCCGAAGGAGCGTAGAGACTGCCCAGAAATTCCATGTAATTGGGTCCGAGCAGGAGTTTCGCGAAAGGAATCCCAGCAAGTTGATGGACCCAATGTGGACTCATATCTATCGTTTGCATTCCAGGGCACCTCATTGAAGAGGGTACACTTTAGACTATACTCAAGCAGTGGTATGTGCTCTCGACAAAGTAGATTTGAATAGTATATTAACAAAAACAATGCCTTAGAAAGCAATACCATAGTTTATTCACAGGAACCATATAGGATGTCGTACTCTTGGCTCGAGGCGGCTATAATTAAGTCGTCGACATTGACTCAGTCCGTGACATCAGGTGCTATACCAACCGGATTGTCCTCAGTTTTACCTCATTGCATCCAGCGCAACGTAACATCCGTCTACGGAAACACCTCGTATCACTCGGTAACTTGGGATGTTCGTGATCCAACTCCGGGTATCAAAGAATGGCTTGAATCAGTTCAAACTGGCGACATGATTGTGGTGTACCCGAATGCAGCCGAAGTTGGATACGGAGCTGAATTGCATGCTGTTGAAATGGACGTTTACTGGGAGTCTTAAAAGGATCAAGTCGGTAGGTTAGGCAAATGGCTTATCAATGTCTATTACGAAGTTGGGGGCGGTATCATAACGGTTTTGTTTTGGGTCTGTAAGCGGTTAGGTTTTTGGATGTTTTGGCTGGGATGAGTACACTTGGATGCGATGTTGTTAGAGAATTTGGTCGAATTTCCTTATTTTGGGCTACCGTAGAGGATTCGACATCAATTTTATCAAGACGAGTACATATTGTGTTGAGATTTTTGAGGGGATATGTCCCGACCCTACAGCAAATATTCCCGTTGGCCAACAGGTCAACCAGTATGCCAAATTTTCCCCTTAGTGAATAGGTTTACCTATAGGCCAACCGAACGACACGCCAAATAAGATGTTCGAAGGGGTTGGAAGTTGGGATAGGGCCATAAAAGTCTGCTGCGAAGTACCTTTTCTTTCTCTCAACTATCACACCTCTACACCATTATCACTATCCTATGCCTCCACTCTGCTCTAAATTTCGTCCGTCAACTATAACTATGTCTACTAGAGTAGTGTGTAGGCCCTTCTCCATTGCTGCCGCTATTATCACCTTGGCGGTTCCCATCACCACCTCTGCTTCACCTACCAGTTCTGCCTCGACTGTGCAGATCAATGAAGGGTTCTCGTCAGAGAAAGTGCTAAGAGGAATAAACCGTCCTACTGTAGAAGTTGAGATCCTGCGGTAGCAGCTGAGATGTAGTCTTGAATGTATACTTTAGCAGAAGGGAGCCCATTGGGATTTGATATTGTGAACTTGGTGCACCAGTCGACCGCTTTATATACCAGTTGACTACTTTACCAGTGGGTTGAACCTTACACCAAGTCTTCCTGTTGGCCAACTGGTTGACCTATTGACCAAGCGGCCGACTCTTTGGCATACGAGTCGACCGGTTGGCCAACGGGTATATTTGGTGTATGAGTCGGAATACCTACGATTCCACACGCAATAGTATGGGTTTTATCAGAGTGGTGCTAACTTACCAACAAGGCATGTAGTTCAAGATCTTCAAGCCGAAAGTTTAGACTATAAACTCTGGAGGGATAAGGAGGGTGCACTCTGTGCAGGTGAAACCCAGCTATTTCTTTCCAGCACAGGGCTTTAACTGATCAGGGCTGTTTTGTTACAGGAGAAAAACGATCGAAAATCGTCAAATGGCTTTGTCCGACAATGCACTAGCGAGGTACGAGCTAAGGGCAGAGCGTCTGGGCACGAGAAAATGGAATAGATCTTCTTGGTGGCAGTGGTAGGGAGGGACGGAGAAGTAATGAGGATGACTTGATTAGGAAATCGTGGTCATTTTGTAATTGTGATTCGATGACCTTCAGCACAGCCTCGGAGGTACCTGTTTCGTATGTCACTTTGTTGTTTGGATCATTATTATGCATGATAAAAGTGGAATTGCATTTATTCCCCTTTAACGTCTAAAATACAAATTAATACTTCCGTTCGCCTCCGCTGGCGGACATTTTCGGCTTGGATCCTATAACTGAAGACTTCGGCTTAAAGGGCGCGGGTGTGCGTGTTGATCTAGCATCCATGTTTTTCCAGACGTTCTTTGGTGAAGTAGGGGGTGTTGCGAGCTGCGCCATCTTGGTCGGCAGTGTTGTCTCTACTGGCAACGCGGTCCTCGCTGGCGCGGTTCTGATTGTTACTGCCGGTTTCTTTTGCCATTCCTTCTTCATGACAAACGACGTCGACGCGGTCCGGACTGGCGGCGGCGATTGTCTCCTTACGGTAAAAGACGTTGGTGCCGCCTTCGCCGCGGGAGTAGGTGTTGTGCACAGCGCTGTCTTGACCGTTGTCACTGGTTTCTTCTGCAATTCCTTCCTTGTCGTCTTCACGCCAAACGATGGTGGCATCGCCTTCATTGCACCGACAACACCCACGACTGGCTTCCTCGGCGTGACCAGCGTTTTCTTCGCCTCCGCCGCAGCTGCCTTTGCCTTCCGCACCTTCATGATTACCACCTCCTTCCTAATTGACTCGACATCAATCCCCGTATCAATCGTTACCCCTCCCGGTAACGCATCTTTCTCAACTGCTTCAAAAATCGGCGGCTCCCCTGCCATCATCCGCTCTAACAACTCCCGCTTCGGCTCAGGATGTACAAACCCCTCTATCCCTTCCCTCCCCATTAGTACGCGCTCCAACCACACACCCATCTCCGCACCTTCCCTTGCCACTGCCGCCTGCATTCCAGCACAATCCATAAATACGGCCCTAGCCTTAGTCTGGTTCCCGCCCTCTCCAAGACTCACCAACATCCTCGGCAGCCGCTTATCCCCCTCCGCCATAGTCCACCCAACCCCCGGCACAAACCCTGGTGGTGGAAAGTACCTCATCCTCCGTGGCTCCGTTCCCAACGACTGTAACCGCTCATCGCACCCATCCCATCGGTGCGGAAACACCACCCCCGCCGACACAAACCAAAACAGTGGACTCGCGAACGGGTCCGCCCAGTACAACCCCGGGTCCTGACCGAACAGCCGCTCGCGCTCACCCGCCCCCCCAGCGCTAACCCATTTCCGAAAGAAAGAGTCGTAGCTCACTTCCCCCTGTGCGAATAGGTCGACTACCGGCTCGTGTACTGCGACTGCGGGTACGTGTGTGCGCCCCTGCGTTAGCGCGGTAGAGAGCGCGAGGCCGCCGAGGTAGGAGGATGCTAGGAAGCCGGTGCGGGATTCTGGGAAGAGCGCACGCGTGGTATGTAGTGAGATCGTGAGGTCGTGGAGAAGCGCGGGAAAGGTTGTGGTCGAGGGGTATTGCGGCATGATTGTTATGCTGGAGGAGGGCGGGGTGAGGGAGGAAGAGAGTGAGAGGATTGTTGGTGTGTTCGCGGCTGTGTTGGGGGGTGTGGTGATTAGGAGCGAGAGATTTGGGCGGTCGGGGACTACGTGGAGGTAGGTGCTTGATAGAGTCGTGACGGGGTGGTGGTGGGAGGGCGCATCGTTAGCTAGGGAGGGGGAAGTGTAGAAGCGTTGCTGCTGGGTGAGGGAGAGAAGTAATCGGTGCGAGGCACGGAGAGTCGGTAGTGGTGGAAGACGGAGGTGGGACATGGCATTTTGCGGTGAGGTATGAATAAGGTTGGGGCAGGGATCTGATGCAGCCTTATGGGTGACGACATTTTGTGCTGTTTAAAATCTAACTTTTTTGTTGTTTACTGTTTAACTTCGAAAAGAAATGGGAAGGGTCTCACCCCTGAACGGACTGATGTATATGAGAGGTGAAAATGAACTTCTTGCGTCTGGGGGTAAAGATCGGACGCTTCTGTTCTGGCAAACAACCACACAGAAACGGTAAAACTGAGGGTGTCCACACATAGTTTTAGGTAAAGTGCAATCTGAATAACGGCAAAAATGGTAAAGCTAGAGAGTGTACTAACTTCCACCTCAGATTTCCCCTGTTGACACCCTTGACTCGCAGTAAAATTTAATACCAGAACAGGAGCATCCGATCCTTTACCCCCAGACGCGAGTATCACTAACATCTACTCATAATCTGTATTTAAGAGTAATTAATACTCCTATGCCGAGTCTTATTAAAGATTCACTACTTAAGTAGGTAACCATGCACCATCAGGGTCTGGAGGCTTGTCGGCGGCATTTTCAGGTGTTTCTCAGTTTTGCAGAATTCTTATACACTTGTATCGACACCAACTGAGATCTAAGTAGTCAAGCTACAGGTTCCAATACCGCTTTAATAATACTTTAGTTGGCTTTAACAAAAGGGCTGCTACGTCTATGAAACGTCCTCATAACTGTTAAAAAAATCCTGCTGTGAAGGACCGTATTTGCATTGATCCCTGCAACGCCCTTGGTGGTGAGAGTCGATAACAGAAGGTCCTCCCACGGAGTAGAAACGTATTCTAACGATTTAACGGATCTGAAAACTTACCTGAACAAGAAATAATATTTTCGGAGGTTTCCGAATAGAGAAATTTATCGATCCGTTAGATAGCTTGAACGCGTTTCTATCTGGTGGGAGGCTCAACAAGCAATTCTCGGGGATTACCCAATAGGCTGTTTTTGTCTTGGGTAGATGAGGGCGTTAGCGTTAGTTGATAAACTCCGGTCGCAGCAACTGATTTAGCTTATCTATGAAGGTGGGGTCTGTGATCTCGGTCAATATGGACAGAAGAAGACAATTGCAAAGCGAGAGGCAACAGACCTGGAATCGAAGTGAACGGTCCAAGTCCAAACCACTCAACTGGCAAGTAAGCGGGATCCCCGATATCGGTCGCGAGACCTACCCTCGCTAACGACTGTGTATCGCACTCTACTCTTTGGAAGAGAAGCTTCGGAAGCAATTGGATTAAGGTAAGTAGAGTAGCTATATGTCAGGGTTGTGTTACCTCCAGAGCCGCTTGAAGCGCTATACCAAGCCACGCTTAATGCACGAGCAAACTAACGTCGTTCATTTTCTTCTCCGCACTTCTCCTTCTTTCCCCGCCCTCAACACAAACGACAAAAGGACGGAAAAGGCCGCCCATTGTCTCTCACAATTACTTGTAGCGGTGACAACATGATCCCCATCTCTCCGGCTGCCTCGATCAATGCGGTCGCTAACCCTCAACGAGGCTTATAGGTTCCTCCACCAAGGAATCTGTGTGCTGCGCAGTCAACGGAATGGATGCCGATAGCTTCTATGATAGGCTTCTTGCCTCTATAGCCCCGGCACGTGTTCGTGAGAATACACAAGAGGCATCGCAACCAAAACCTTCACCTGTTCTCCCGGCCGAAACACCCGTCGCTGCACAACCGATTTGCGTTTCCCCACCTCCCAACGGGGTTCAACACAAGGATGTCTCGACGAAGCCCTCAAAAGCAGTATCACCTGTCAAAGCACCAGCTAAACGGGAGGAAAGAAAAGACGAACAGACCAAGAAGGAGGACTCTGTAACACAAACAGATACGGTCGGTGCCAACTCCACGCCCCTCAAGGGAAATGCAAAACCGTATGTTCCGACATCAGCTCCTGCATCCACAGCACCGAAGAATTCTGCTACTCTAGAAGCCGAACTTCGATCCCTTCTTCTCGCCTCCTCGAAGAAAAGAAAAGCGTCAGGACCTCCCCCTCGACCCCCACCTCTTCCACCATCGAAGCGACCTCCCAGGGGTTCCCCCGTATTCACAACTATTACCCTAGCAGGCAAGCAATCCTCACCCGAGGAGCCCGTATTCAAAGCTACATTTACTCAAAGTCCTGTATCTACATCCCTCCCATCCTCAGAGCCGTCACCTCAGGCGTTGCATCAGCCGCATGGCAAACTCGCGCTTCCACCCAAGCCTCCTCAGCGGGATGGCTTCCGGCTACGTGTCAAGCTTCCCTTCCCCTTTGGTGCTTCTTCGTCTATCATAGTAGAGACTGAGAAGCTCCCCCTCTGTACCCCTATTTCTGCCATTCTTGATTTATTCAATCGTCGTGCTGCTCAAGATCATTTGTATTTTGCTTCCCCTTCCACCCACCCAGACCCACCTGATACCCCGGATACTGGATGCGAAGAGGCTGTCGGATTGGGCTTGGACTTGGATGCAGGACAACGGTTTTATCGTGACCAACCGAATCGTTCCTCGGGCTGGCGAGATGCAGCTGCGGTAAGGGGCGGTACGGGTTGGGACGCGAATGCCGGAAACTTGAGGGCTACCTTGGAAGATGTGGCCACTGTTGCCGGCGCGGAAGTAGTCGAGTGCGAAATTCGTTCCGATGGACGGTCGTCTCATCGCCCCGGTACCAGTGGAACAGAGAAAAAAAGAAATGGATACTTCGAAGAGGAGGGCAATGATGGGTGGCAGGAAGTCGATAATGGTGGCGATGAGAGCTGGCATGTCTCCCCTGCGATGGAACAAGGTGCGTGGGGATATTACCACGACCCGTCATATTTACAGCACCAACAGTGGGGCATTCCCTGGCAAGCTACCATGAACTGGATTCCCGAGCCCAAATACCAACAGCCAATACTCACCCCAGTGGAAGTCGAGCCGGAAGCACAGAGGTGGATACCTGGACACAAGGATTACGATGCAGCGGGGTGGATGTTTGGATTCGGAGCCCAAGATCATAAGGAAGAGGGGGATCCAGTTCCTTCCCATCCCCCGCGTCACCCGCCTCCTCGACCACCCCCTCTCCACGTACCGCAAGGCGATCGCTTGGGCAGAAGAGAAAGTCTTATCGAGCCGCAGATCACGTCGGCCTCACCTGCTGTACCTGCATCAACTTCACCACCCGTGACGAGCCTTCCTACCGCACCGCCACCACCACCGGGCCCTCGAGGCCCTCCCCATCCCGTCCCGGACGGTAAAAAACAAAAAAAGAGAGGAAACGGCGGAGTTAGGAGTGGTGCTGCGCGGAGAAAAAAGGCTAAGGAGTTGTCCGGCAGAGCCGGCCGAGGCCGCAGTAGGGATGGGCGACGGGATAATAATGTCTAGGTAAGTACCCCACTCACCCCTCATGGGGCCATCTCAGCCTGTCACACCACGCGGTTGCGTGTGCGTCTGACGGGCTGCTGCAGGATTTACATGCGGATTCCATTTGGTGCTATACAGTATACGTATTGAGTCAGCCTGCTACAGCTGACCGGGGAGTGCGTCGTCTTTTCTTGGATAGTCAATACAGCCACACCGTTCGTTGTCTTCCGCACTGTTGGACACGTAACCTATTGAGCTCGTGTTTTCTCATTCTCCTGGTTCTAGTACTTAGTACTTAGTAACTTAGTACACATATCATTTCGTTCGATATCCTTAATCGTTTGGTTTTATGCGGAGTGAATTCCTGTGCAGCTCAGAGTTCGTTGCTCTTGAATTGTTACTGCAAGAGATTTGTGTAGTTAATTGAACCCATGAGAGTTGTTTGACATTGACAATTGCACGTGAGCACCTGTGTGACTCAGCCCAAAATAGGCTAGTGGAGGCGGCGGACGAAACAACGTCGCACTTGTTTCTTTGTCCTCACTTTGTCGCGCATCAACGTCACTACCCGTCGTGCAGCTTTACGTCCTGCACATTTCCTTCCTGCACTCTTTGCATATCGGCTTCCCGCAGAGCAGGGAGTGACCTGGATTGAGTCATTAATCAACTGATTGGTAAACGCTCAAGGTGGTGCGAAGGAGGGACAAAAGGCTGCTGTACCCCGCAACAGTCACGACAAGCTTTCGCCCAGTTTTTGTATTAGACACTCCCTCAGTAACCTAGATACGATAACTGCCAGACACCCCCAGCAACTGCTTGTTCGACACAATTAGCATCGGCGTTTTCACTCCACCATTCCTCCTTCTCACAATAACGCGTCTACAACTACCCCGCACCCTCAACCTCAACTCTGAACTCTGAACTCTCAAGACACCATTGACGATCAGCTCTGGATCTGTGATAAGCGGTATGGACCCTACAACTAAGACTCCTTGCATGTATGACTTAGTTCTCCACTGACCGCCTTGTGTCTACCCTCAGTAGCACGTCATAGCCCAAGACACCGAACTTACCCCCCTCTTTCGCACGTACCGCCCATCATGCAAATATTCATGCAGGTCGACGGCCCTCCCCCTCCCCGCCAGCATCTTAGCATCGAGGGATTGCCGAACGAATTGCTTGTCCAAGTTGCCAGCTACCTCTCGCAGAACGACTTGCAGAACTTCTTCCAGTCCCACCCTAGAAGCGCTAAACTCCGGATGCTCCAAAGTATCACGTTGGGATCCAAACACTTCGCGCCATGGCGAAGGAGGTGGGAAATGTACATGCGTGCACGCGAGGCGGCGGTAAAGGAGGTGGAGGATAAGACTTGGAAGGCGCAATACGAGATGCTCTCTCCCGATAGCGCCCCGACTGTTAATCAGGCTACGATTGTCTCCTCCAGCCAGGTCCTCAGGGAACGAAAGGGACCCAAAGAGCTCCACTTTGAAAGCATCTTAGGGAACATGTTTGAGAGTTACGGACTCCGTCCCTTGAATCAGCCTGTTGACCTGATGTCACCCAATAATAATGGCCGAGATATGAAGAGGGTCAGGACGGTACCGGCTCCGCTGTTGTTTCCAACCGTCACTGAAGGATTGCTGTTTACAGTGATTGAGAATACCTTGTCTAGCCACGCATCAGACACGAGCCACCTACGCTTGAAGAGGCTGGAGGCATGCGACATTCCGCTCTTACGCAAGGACTTGGAAAAGATGACGAATACGCCGTTACCGTTAGTGCAGAAGCTTATTCTTCGGCAGCACAACTTGACGAATGGGGATGACGCAGAGCAGACGTATAAGCTACTCACGGCATATCTATTATACACCTCGTTGAAACCATCGCAGATCCCCGGCACCGTTGCACGTGCTACACCTGTCGGGAAGAGGGAACTGTTACGCGAAGAACATCATGCGGTTTTGTTGGAGTACTTTTGCTTCCTGGGGTTGTGGATGGACATGTGGGAGGCGCAGGTGGGGATGATCAGATTCCCGGAGGGAGCGGTTCAGCAGGTTTCGCAATTTACCGGGGTGCAGAATAGACGGGTTCTGAGCGGAAGAATGAAGGAATGTTTGCGAGAAGGCTTTGCACTCTGTAAGCCGATGATGAGAGAGGCATCACGCATCAATGTTCTTGCGGTTCCACCGATGTCTACGGCACCTTCGGGCCCAGGAAGAAGCGGTACTTTTACCAGAAGGTCACTCTCAACCAGCTCTACAGGCCCTCCGGGACGATTTGGGCTTCAGAGAAGCGCCTCTTGGGGAATTAGCGGAGAAGGACCGTCTTCTTCCATGCCTACATCGCTGGCTACACATCAGGAATATGTTTCTTCGGAAGCACAGCACGGGTCGACCTTGACGGAGGAACAGCAGAGGGTTGTGGACACAGATATAGGACCAGGCGATTTGGTGAAAGTTAGAGCGTATGCCGGGACAGGGAAGACTAGGAGTTTGGTCGAGTATGCGAAGAAGAGGCCTGGAAAACGGTTCTTGTATATCGCTTTTAATAAGAGTGCCGAGACTGATGCGAAGACAAAATTTGCGGTAAATGTCGATTGCAAGACAGTTCATGCCTTGGCCCTAAGTGTTCTTCGATATAATGCGCCTCAGGTAAACGCAGCAAAGGTCAACAGGGTGATGCCTATCCCTACTTACTGGGGCAACAAAGAAATTACCAATCACCTCGATCTTGGGACCGAAAAAGTCATCTGCAAAGCTCTTGTTAACCCCGCCGACCACCATCAGCCTGGCAGACGTCACAAGAAAACCACGGCAGAATCATCGGCCATTGCAGCAGGGCAAATTAGTACTCAGGCAAGCAAGAAGCCCTGGCCCACCGCAACGTCGGTCGCCACAACTGTCAAACTCGCACTGGAGGGCTTCTGGAACTCTACAGATCAGGCAGTAGAGGAAAGGTGTTTGCCGCAGCGCATGATTGAGAAACTTGGACTTAAATCCGAAGTTATACTTCAGTGGGTGAAGGGAATTTGGTCGGATATTTTGCTCGGTCGTGCTCCCTGGCTTCCTCACGATGCATACCTCAAACTCCTCCATCTCAGGGGCGAGGAAAGTGGTGGGGATGAAATTGCATTTGGAAACTACGACATCGTCATGTTTGATGAAGCACAAGACGCCAATCCCTGCATGGCCGCCATCGTCCTCCGCCAGCAATCCAAGGGTAAGACCGGCCTTATTGTTGTCGGAGATCCCTACCAGCGAATCTATGGCTTCCGAGGCGCTGGGAACGAAGCTTTCGACGACAAGAGGTTCCCTCCAGTGAAAACATGTTACCTAACCTGGAGCTTCCGCTTCGGGGATTCCGTCGCTGCCGTGGCCAATATTATCCTTCGTGCACTCGGGGAGCCAGTCCCCGTCAACGGCGCCAGGAAAATCGACAACGTCTTTACCGCCTGTCCGTCGGAACAAGAACTCGCCCTCGGCCAAGACCCCACACCTCCATCCGAACCCTTCACAGTCATCTTTAGAAAAAACATCTCCCTGGTCGAATACGCAATAGGCTTCGCACTCTCGCACCCGTTGCACAAGCTCCACCTAAAAATTCAACGCAACTTCCAGAAGGACGCCCTTTTCCACATTCTCCGCGACGCCTTTCACCTCTTCCACTCCAACAAACCCTCCTCCTCGTACCCGCTCCGCGCCTGGAAGTCTTGGGCGGACCTGAAAGCTCACGTCGAAGCAGAGGCGGAAGACGGCGCCGCCGCCGACTCCCCAATTCTCACCCTTGTCGTCCAACTCGAGCCGCGCCTATCCCAACCGGAATTCCTCCAGCAGCTTGCTCACGTCGAAGCAAACGTCCTCGAGGAACGCGATAGCCACCTCGCCGACGTCGTTTTAGTCACAGCGCACCAGGCGAAAGGCCTCGAATGGGATCGCGTCATGGTCGCCGACGACTTCGCGCCTGATTTTGCCCACAGGTGGAAGCTGGGTCGCGTCAAGTACTGGCGTGAGGAGGCGTGTATCCTCTACGTCGCGCTTACCCGTGCAAAGAAGGAGCTCATTGTTAAGGAACCGTTGAAGCAGTGGATTGCCGCGGAGATAGGAAAGGAAAAGATTTTCTTACAGGTGGCTGGGAAGCTTAAGTGCACATATTGCCCCGAAGAGGAGAGTGACAATCACCACCACCACCACACCCCCGGAGACGAAAGGAAGAATGTACTCGTGTGCACGGAGGACGTGATCCCCGTCGGCTGCTTCTCGGGTAATACCAGCTTCGAGAATAAAAAGATCCTGATGTGCGTACAGTGTGCGGAAGTTGTGGCGGCCGCGGGGGTTGCGCAGGCTGATCTCACCGAGAGGATCTCGCTTAGTGCGGTCGTGAGGTCGCTTACGCCCGCCTTCGATGCGTGGAGGGGGCATAGGATGCTGTGGTGTGAGAGGAAGGCGTTTGGAGAGGCGTGGGAGGGCGAGTTGAAGGCCGAGACTGATAGGGTTGCGAGATGGGTGACGGATGTGTGGGCGCCTTGGAGGAGGGCGTGGGTGGGGGTGGTTGTGGTTTAGAGAGGGGTTGGATTGGATTGATGGAATGAAAGAGAATTGATGGAAAATCTGGGTTTTTTTAATGGGAGGACTATGTTGGAGTTGATTGGATGGTTATGTGATCATGAGATATGAGGTTATGATTTTTCTTTGGGCTCCGGTGGCGGGGTTTTGTGCACTATCTGTGTTGAGTTCCGGGCAGATACTTAACTGGTGTGTTTTTGAGGATTGGGTAGGCAATATATTTATTGGCGTGTACTGACGTTGTATTGCGCTGTATAGATGATATAAAATTGCCCAGAGCTAAGAGGAGAGAGGACAAACCGTAAAGTTTGGCAGACATTGGCCCAGCTCGAGTGTGAATGAACCGAACCTTATCTGCCACGGCGACGGGCTAGGTGGGGGTGAGGGAGTTAGGGGAGAAGAGTGTCTCATTTAAGCCGAGGAAATTTAGTGTTGTAAATGTTCTGGCGTTCCTTAACATCACTATACTACCTGGCTATTGGCGTTTCTGCATCTTCCCTTTTTATAGTGATATTAGAGAATTGCGTTGAGTGATACACAGTGATGAATACTCATCTAAACGACACATTAAGCCGCAATGACTGGAGCCATTGACCTTGACATGAGTACTAATTAACTTTGTCAACAGCCTCTCGGTAATATTAAAAACTGTACACCGTAATCGGAGTGCCGTCAAGTGCAGCCACAAACGCCAAGCGCTTCTCGGACAAGCGAATCATCAAGCCCGAACGCGTTTTGTTTGTTTTAATCATTCTGCATGCACTCTGACTAGAGTATGGCAGTACCTAATTCCCCCCCCCCCCCCCTCCGGATAGCCGGCTAGGTGGGGAGCTCCCCTCCTTCTACCCTTACCCCGAACAAGTTACCGGCAGTCTCCATACTAGCATCGAGAAGCTGCTCGAATAGAGGATCGATGCCCTCATCAGCAACATGGAACCGAGCCCCACTAAGTATGCGCATGAGATTGCACCCAATTTCCTCAAGTTTTGTCGCAAATTCAAGCCAAGCGGTGAACACAACTCAAAATTCAATACGGTAAGATAAATACTAAATAAATAATTCAAACTCTATCCTTCCAATCTATTAACTATCAATAATAATTCGTGTAGCCGAAATCGACATAATTACTCTCATCTGTAATTGAATAATCGACAGGTTCATAGTCAACAATAGATTGAGTATCCTCAAGCCCAATTTCGGTGCTATCCATTATGCCATACACAGGAACATCTGGTGTGTGTGGTTCGATGGAAATCCAGTTGAAGGCCTGCCAGCGGTTAACTTGGTGGAATATAATCGCAAATTTACTGTAAAACATACTAAGCCAGCCGATGGTAGACTGTCACTCCCGATTTCCTCGGTCAATAAACTGATCTCAATACTTGCAGCTTCGAGCAACAGAAATTCGCCAAATTTGACCGTGTAGATTCTATCCTCTTGAGGTAGGCAGGTGCTAGACAGCCATCGATGAGAAAACAACAGTTCCTACTCCGTTACCATTAGTCAGTGCTCCAAGCGACCAAACCTTAAGAGGGCTTGACAATGGTTACGTACCCTTTCGGGGAGTTTGAGAACCCGAAGCGTCAGCGGGAAATCATTCCACTCGTGCTTCAGCCGACAAAGTCGCAGGAGAAGTTGGTAATTCAGCGGCGGAACGTCTTCTATCACTGAATAGATGCAACGAAGCCCATATCTCGGCTCGAAGACTACATAGTGCGCATGCCGAACCAGAAAGAAACCCTTGGGTTTCAATGGCAAAGCACTATATGCATCAGACATATACTCTGCGGGCCGGTAGCTAACGACTTACTCCGGCAAAGGTAGCTCTAACACTCCTCTCGGGATACGTAGGGCATCGGCAACAGCAAACTTGAAGGTGGGCCCTCTGGAGTCGAGAACCATATTTGACTTGCTGTTACTAAGCCCAACCTGTGCTTCCACTCCTTTCTGCTCATGGGCTGTAGTTTTACCCCTGTCCGCCTTCATTGATTTACCAAGGTAATCGATTACTGCGCCATATTCCTCTCTACTAACTGCGGTGAATTGGTTTCGCAGGAGCCCATACGAAAAGTCTGAGCCTATTCCAAGAGTAAAACCCCTATCATTGTCTGTATTGGTAGTTTTGGCCAGGTCCAAGGGAGTTTTGCCTTCGTAATCTATCTGGTTTGGGTTTGCGCCTAATTGCAACAGAAGTTGGACATTTTCAAGTCGCCCTTCTTCTGCCGCGACATGAAGGGGTGTTCGATGATAGACATCCGAAACGTTTGAGAGCCTTGGTACGTAAAATAAGATTTCCCGCAAGCACTTAGATGTTGGTCTTCCAGCTGCCATGTGGGCTAAGGTCAGTCTTCCACCAATTGTCCTTGAAAAATCTGCTCCATAACCAGCCAGAACTTTTACTGCTCCAGATAAACGCTCTGAATCAGAACACCACAAAACTAAAAGAGCAAGTGGTGTCAAGTGGCACCCTAGCTCGCCGTTGGAAGCCATATTTGGATCGGCGCCTCCTTCCAAGAGGGCCCGGATTGACGCTATGTTTCCCCTCGCTGCTGCAATATGTAAGGCTGTATACCCTGCTGTTCCCGCTTTTCCATTGACTTGATACTCCAAACCAGGCTCGAGTAGGCAGTGGATAAAGTTGAAGTTATCGTGGTATGCTGCGCAATGCAATACTCCAAAGCCACTCTTCGTCTTCAAATTCAAGACCGTTTGGAAGGAAGGTACAATCATTGATTGGTCACCTTGACGCGGTTTCTCCAAAAGGACGCCTACTTTCCCGCCACCAATAAAGAATTCCTGGAGGTCCTGAAACTCTTCCAAAATATCTTTCAAGTATCCGCGAATTCGCAACTCTGGGTTTCTATATTCTGAATATTGATGTAACAGTCGCTTTTCTAGCTGATGAAGGGCCTCAATCTCCGTTGCCGTTTTCCGGGTGCTTTCTGTCGGCTTATCATAAACCTCGTAGAAACGTGTCTGAAAATAATCTGGTTTCCTGTTTTGATTTGTATATCTTGGGTGGACTTCACGTAATTCCTGGGAAACGAGCCCCAGGAGACGCATTCTTGTCTCCCACGGTTCGTCATCTAACTTTCGTGTCAGGTAGTCCTGAAGGATGCTATTCCTAAGGGAAAAGGGCAATCTTTTTGCTGCCCCTTGGATTGCAGAAACAGCATTCGCAACTTCGTAAAGAGGATCGGAGTGTTTCATCTGGTAATGATAGCATGCATGCTGTATAAGCCGTTTCTGTCAGATTCTAAGCTCCGAAGGATGACTCACAGCTACGAGGGCTGGATAGCGATTCCCCATTGTCATCCGCATAATCTCAAGCTCTCTAGAGTATACGTATCTGTTTCGGTTAGAAGTCGAGGAGTAATAGGTGGAGCTATTGGAGAACAAACCCGCCAATTAATTCGCTCCGCACCTTCTCCAGTGTTTTGCGACGCTTCGAAGGATCTCGCAAGATGGTTTCATTGATAACTTGTTCCAAGCGTTCCAGTTCATGCGGTTCGGTGTTCCCTCTTTGCGCGAGATAATATTTCCTCAGACGACCCAACGCCTCCTCTCTCGCTTCATCATTCAGTTTCATTTCATCGAGGGCTTCGTGATCGCCGAAAGGTAAGGGCTCCCCGCCATCGAGCATAATATGCACCATGACTAGGCCGAATGAGTATGTATCTCTTGTGACTTCGCCACTCTGCCGCAAAAGATGTTCGTCCGTGCAACCCCTCAGGCATTCAGGAGCGTTCCACACTCTGGTGCCACCCCGAGGCTCCCCGGTATCGCTGACTTTTAAACCACTGAAACCAAAATCCGCAACTTTAGCCACTATATCCCTATCCGGGCTACCATCGAATGGAAATATTAGAATATTCTCCGGCTTGAGGTCGGCGTGAACTACTCCGACATGATGTAACCCGTGTATACCATCCGCAATGTCTCCTATGAGTCGCACACACTCATCATAAGGAAGTGGCCGCGGTCGGTTCTGGTATCGAAGGTAGTGTCGCAAATCGGGATAGGTCTCATGAGCGTGCGGAGTAACCAGAATTGGGCGAAAGTATCTCTCTATATACGCCCCGTTTTCAGACACCGCGCTACCTTCTTCAAAGGAGACTCCAAGTAAGTTAAGTATGTTCCTGTGCGGATTTCTCCTCGATTGGTTCATGACTTGTATTTCATAACGGATGTCTTGCATCAAGTTTTTGTATTGCTGGATGCGTTCGACCATACCGTATGCAGTTGATCCCACCCCTGGGGTTGATATCGCTTGAAAGACTTTGAGCGCTACTATTTCATCATTCCAACGAGCTTTTATGACTTGCATATTTGCCCCTTTCAGCTCAAGAGCTGGTGTTTTACTGTCTCCTGAACTTCCATCTTCAATCCCCCGTCCCAGCGTAAATTGATTGTAAGGAATAATTTCAATGCTATTCTTTGACATAAATTCGAGAAATTCGAGGGAATCCACGGCCGATGATAGAGACGATGAGGTAACAGGGTCAGGGTTTGAGGACGACGGTACAGATGCGGATTGGTTTTCAAGGCTGGAATCCCCTTGAAAAGCACCAATACCTAGCGGTCGGAGATCCGAATCCGTACTCAAGCCAAGAGAGGACATGGTTCCACCAAAATTTAAGGCCTGACAGAAGTACGGAGAATATTTTGAGAACTGAATGACCGAGCGAAGGCTTGATACTAAGCTATGTAGGAACAACGTCGATGTAGCTCGTCGAAAGCTGAAACTGGGACGCCTAATATTAATCCGCAGGTATAGCGAGGGGATGGACTGACGGAAGGGGCTGACTATGAAGTACGATGATTAGAAGAGCTAAACTGCTGTCGGCCAGTTACTATAACTACTCCGCGGTCAGCAATCGCCAACGCGCGGGGCAACAACAGTAAAAATAGTGTGGGGATTATATGCTCTATATGTAGATACTAATATACGTACGAATACGTCTGCGGATTACTTTTGCGGTTGCCAATTGGTTGGCTAGCAAAGGAGGGCCGATCGCCAGATCCTCTGATTTCATCCAAACACGAATTTTTTACGATGGATTAACTACCTTAAGCTAGTTCTATCTTCCCTTGAGAAATCCAAACCAGATTTCGGCTACATGGCGGAAATTCCACTTGCTAAACGAGTCACGGCGCTTTGCATAATACCGCAATAGTGTGCATGCTTTCCATGTGCGTCACGCCACCCATCAATGCACTACACGGGCTCCTTCGGAAGTACTCCAAATTAAAGAATACTCTTTCATTTATCTGCCCGCAATCGCCGATCTTGCAGGTGAGGGTCTACCTAGCCCCGCACACTACCCCGCAGCAATGCAGCACGATTCTGGATGTTCAGAAACATTTTCACAGGTCGAATCAAACAGTCTGCTCGGAATATTGCGTTGCCACCCTTCTAGATATACGTAGCTACACACAGTGCCAGTCTCCCCAGATCCATCCCTTCTACATATCTCTCACGTCAATCATTTCAGGTCTCGATTGCCCCGAGAGTGTCTGCCACTGGTTCACCCATTGATTCAATTGTTCCTGGCTGCATGCCTGAGTGTTGGTAATACGAACTCGACATTAAAGCACGCGTACGGTCCGTGGCTTGGAACATTCGGGCGCTCCTTAGTGTCGCAACAAACGAAACCACTTGTCGCATCGTAAGAACGACTTTATCGACCTTTATAAATTAGCGGCTTAATAAAGGCAAGTATTATATGTAACAAGTTTGGCTTCGCGTGTTTCTCGGCATAGGGACACTGACCGTTGGCATCAGGTATTAAAAGCGGTTTGCTAACTACTTAAGTAGCTGGTACTAAATAGGATTCCTGATGTCCGGCCTTGAAGCATCATTGGGGGTCCTCGGTGTTGGCCTCGCGATCCCCGGACTCATTGACCTCTGTCTAAAATACGGACGAGTTCTTATCGACAAGATTGAGCTTTATCGCAATGCCGACAAGACGTTAAATGAGACTCAACTTCGCATCGATGATCACTGGATCAAGATACAAACGGAGCTGCAGTTCGTCTCTTCAGTCTCACCACGGTTGTCTAATGATATTACCGAGCACTTCTCTCGGCTACTTCATCAACTGCTTGCCAAGCTAGAGGTTGCAATTCGTCAACTAGATTCGATATACACCAAGTCGAACTGGCGAAAGAAAGTGAAGATGGCAATCAGCGGAAGCGATGATATTCGTAAAGTCATTAGAGAATTGGATGAATGGCAGAGATGTTTCTCAGACTATTTACTTCTTCTTACGCTGGTTGGAGACCCAATAATTGACACGCAGCTCAATAAGCAAAACTTGAACGGAAGTCAATCTTTGGAGCGAATCCAACGTATTCGGAATGCTATCAATGACCCGGCTTCGAGAACACTCCTTCTTACCATCGAAGACACCCCGAACTACACGCAACGCTCCGCGCTGGTCGATTCCAGCCCTGAGCTCCGCATCACTCCAAGTTTCATCATTGAATACAAAAGCTATTCCTTTCAGGACGAGTTGCAGGTCACAGGAACAGAACTGCAGGCAATGCATTCCGATATATGTAACCTTGCGCAAGTTCTTTCGGCCTCAGACCCCATGACAATGAATATCTTGCAATGCCACGGCTTCTCTCACGACCCTGCTAAACAGCAATTCGAGCTTTTTTACAATCTTCCGGCGGGCCATTCCCCTCCTCGCACCCTCCGCAATCTTCTTCTTTCGCCGGAAAATAAACGCGGCGCATTTCATCCCATCAACCATCGCTTTCGATTAGCGTCTCAGCTAGCTCGGGCCGTGCTCTACATTCACTCCGCTAAATTAGTACACAAAAATATCCGCCCCGAGACAATTCTCATATCCGTACCAGCGGGTGCTGGTAAGGAAGAACAGTACCCTCGAGCGATAGGGACCCCGTTTCTCGTGGGCTTCAGCAAGGTTCGTGAAATTCAAGCAGCTTCGCAAAGAGTAGGAGACCAGGACCGAGAGAAGAATCTCTACAGACACCCAGAGAGGCAAGGGTTGCACCCGGAACAAAAATACAATATCCTCCATGACGTCTACAGCCTTGGAGTTTGCTTGCTAGAGATTTGTCTATGGCAATCGTTCGTGCTTTGGGATCCCTCGAGAACTGAATACAAGATCAATACATCCCTCTGTTCTATCGTCCAGAAAGATATTCCAGGTACCGCAACCGGTCAACAGAAGCTGAAGCCACCAAAGGAAATTCAAGGGACGTTTGTCAAAGAAGCTCAACGGGTGATACCGAGAATTATGGGAGAAAAGTTTGCCAAGATAGTAATATCTTGTTTGACATGTTTAGAAGGAGGATTGGGGAGTCCGGAAGAGTTCATGGACGAAAATGGTGTTATTTCGGGAGTGGTCTATGTTGACAAAGTTCTGCAGATGTTGGAAGAAATTTCAATCTGAATCATTTGTATCTGGAGATTGTACTGCAAGAAACGAATAGTGAATCGTTCTAGTCGAATTTCGAAGAGTTCAATTTATGCCATGCGGAAGGAAAAGCACCATACATGGCGAATGTCAGGGAGTGACAAACACTCAGGTTCAGGTTGACGTCTTCAAACAATGTAGGTTATCTCTTAGAGTGTTAAAAAAAACCCGTTCAGACGGTTCAAAAACCATTTTTGGCCAACTTTATTGCCTAGGAACCTGTAAGATTCTATTGGCTACTACTACCTAATGCCAACTCTGTCAAATTTTGGGCAACACATTCGACCAAAGATGATTTACAGCCGCCTAGACGAGTTCTTTAACTCTGAGCTGTCCGATTTTGATTCTCCAGTCGTTCTCGATCACCGGCCGTTTTTGCTAGCAGATGGCATTTGGACCGTTTCAGAATTCTGAGGTAATAATTATCCGATGATATTAGGCTCATCCTGTTTGGGCTTCTAGACTGAACGCTAGTGCCTGATTTAGCATTTTTAAGTTCTCCTTCGTCTAATCTCAGAGTGTGGTACAGTAAACTTCCTCTATAGTAGGCCGAACGAAGTGTAGGGAAGGCTAAAGTGGCCAAAACTATTAGACATGTTATATTCTCGAAAGTAACTTATCATTTGTCAAATTGCCAACAAGACAAATGTTGAAACTTAATCGTTTAACTAAGTAGGTATATCGCAGTACTTACCTAAGTAGGTATGCGGGGTACCTTTGGGTATCATGATGTACGCCTGATTTGTACATTCAAGTTTTAACATTTCTGAATTGATTGCACAACAAAAGTTCAAACTTGTATAGACAAACGTTCGAACTTATGCACTAAACCACTTAAGCCAAGAGAGCTCAGTGACTGTCGAAACTACATCACTCGTACAATAGATCACTCTCTCCAATCCCTCCACATTCGGCTATTGATGGCGAAGTCGACTCTACCAAACTGCGCGGAGCACATGCACACTTGAATCATCTAGGATGAAGATATTTTGTTACCATATACTATTGTGCACCTTCCTACAGCAGCGTCAATTCCGGCGTATTGGTCCCCTCTGCCCGCGGCTGCGAAAACTTGGTTTCTGCAAAAACTTTCACCATGCCGTCCTCTTTCTTGTCGTGCATGTAATATGCCTTAGCAATATCCTCGAGCCGAATGCGGTGCGTCACAATCACCCCCGGATCTACCTCTCCACTCTCAACCATGCGAAGAAGTTCCGGCCAGTCTGTGCCATCAGCTACATATCACCCACTGAGTAGGGGAAATACATTTCTGAGCCGGTGTTTGTCCACACCCAATGAGTCTTATCCCACGCTCCATCAATGAACCGATATTAAAATAGTTTTTGACTACCCCAGATTGCAACTACGTCGTCCTTGTACACGGCAGTATCTTGGATCGCGTGGAAGGAGGTGGCAAGAACATCGGAAAGGTATAAGCCTGGAGATTTAGAATGAACCAAGACCGGGGGAGACTGTAAGACCTACCTTGTTCATCCGGCACGGAATCCGGAAGCTGCAGTAAATTCTGGTCCCCGAAAGGGATGCGGACATATTCGGCCTGTCCACCCGTATATCCACCCACAAAGTGTGAGTACCCGAAGATCCCTCCCTCGCCCGTCAGCACATCCTTTTAACAATTTGGCGCGCACACATACTTCCCGTCCGCGATCCATATATGTTTTCGTGCAAGCTACTAGAGTTGGTGCGTTTACACGCAGTCGTCAGGTTCTGTTTGCAGAACCTGCAGCTGCCGCACGAAACCACGAAGGAATTGACGACTCGCTCCCCAGGTTTGAGATCTTTCACTTCCGAACCCACTTGCTCGACTATGCCACAGAACTCGTGGCTAAGGATGTCACCCTTCTGAAGCTATAAGAGTAAGCCGTGCAGAAGGTACATATCAGAGCCGCACATGGTGGTCCCAGTGACGTTGATAATGACGTCGGTGGGCTCAACGAGCTTGGGCTTGCTCGTTTCCACTGCTACGGATTAACGGAGTTATGAGGGGGAGGACAGGAAGTTCACGCACCAACGCAAACGTCGTTCTTGCCCATCCACACTAGCGCCAACATTTTCTCGCTGGTGTCTGCGGCTGTATCTCTGGTTTCTGGGTTGGAAATGTCAGTGTCTGTGACGGTATGGGAGGAATCCCTGCCCAGAATTGTTTCGACGATGTTGAAGTGGCGTTCAATGCCATGTCGGGTAAGATCTTTTTTAGCAGGTGAATTACCTAGGGTGCGATGGGAATAGAATCAACAAAGCCGGCCACTGGCCCACTTAATATTGAAGCTTTTCCTCCGATGCAATGACGTATTAACTACATTCATTACTACTTTGAGTACTCTAGTACCGCACGGACGAGCACAGATGTTAAATAGGCTGTTGACACGTGCACCCTCCAAAGGCGTTAGAAAGTTTATCGCCATACGGACAGGACTCACACGTAACACCTTGCTAATATGATGCACGATATAGATTCAGTGAGTAACTAGGAATATGTTTCGATGTATTTACAGGAGGTCGAGTTGTGATTTTTCGGGCTAGGATATCGATATCTGCGATAAGTACCTCGTCCCACTTGTAACCCTAGCGCTAACTCGATCTACGACCCCGTGGATAAAGTACTTTGATAGTTATTGAAAATACGGGAGTATCTACGTTTCTCTTTACTAATATTGTACTTTCTTAAGTATTCTCCTTACGATAAGATGGTACTTTATGGATAAGAATAATGTGGTGTGTTAATCACTTTTAATACTTTTGTTATCTTTTTATGTTTAGGTTATCTAGAAAGTTCTTGTTAGAACTTGTCTAGAACCTTCTTTTTAGTTCCGTTGGATGAGGGATTTATCAGTGCTTATCTTAAAAGAACGCGCCTGGATTATTCTGTTATATTCCTTACGGTTCTTATGTATTTATGTGTTAGGGGGTCTCTCCTAGCAGTGTAGTGGTTAAGTAAAATAGTCTCCACGCGGTACGCCCTTTAGCGGGGGTGTACTAATCACGTCTCGATTGAGCAAGCATTTGGCTTGGCGGATTCATTGAAAGCATATGACTACGTCAGCTGATTTGATGATGCAGCAGCTAGCCAGATCGAAAGGACTTCGGTCCTGCCGAGCTTGTTGTTCTCAACCAGATTCATTCTTGGGTACTATGCGGGAGGCGGCCGTGCAAGTAGAGGGCTCTCTGGTTTCCAATCGGATGCAGGGTACGTCCGGGTTTCGGAACACCTAAGCACATATGACTGAGGGATCATGGCATTGGCAATCAGCCTAAAACGGACATCCGGCATTGAGTTGAGGAGATGGTTCCGTAATGATTTAATCAGTGGCAAAGTGCCTTTTGATTAACGCGCATAAAATCTACGTTGGCATAGAGAGGTTTCTCCTCAGAAGAACTATGAGTGATTAATATCACGCATGACATACACGAGAGGGTGTGCGTTCCAACTACCGAAAATAAGTAAAACGATATTGCAAGATGTCTAAGTTAAGGTTATGGTCTGATTAATGAGCAAAGATGATACATGTCCCCCGGGACGCGCGAGCACTTCCGAAAAGGTGCACGGAAATAAGACGCAAGGATATCTATCGGGCGACGTCACTTAGTCCCACAGATAAGTGGCTATCATTTGAGGGATTAATCTATAGTCTGGAACAGGGGATCATCGGAAGCGGTGCCAAGCCCGAACTGCAATGATAGGGGATCATCAAGGTGATGCTAAGCCCGTACTATCTATTCCAGAGGACTATAAAGAGACCACATTGTTCCGGCAATGAAAGAGCATCGGCCTAAGACAAGAAAGACGAATACCTACCAGCGAAGAAAGATCCTTATTTATTATTGCGTTTTTATGATACCTATACCTATTATATCTATACCTAGAATCTGTTAGCTTTGTGTAGCGGCAGCCCCGCACATTCGATCAGTTTAAAAGCCTATATGCCAGTTACCTTCGAAAACGACAACGACGTTAAAGTATACGCTTTAGAGTGTGTAATATCCTACGCAAGACGAACTCAGCAAATCTTTGTGGCACAGTGTGTCTGGTGGTTGGCTTCAGTTCTAGGACTTGAGAAGAAGTTAGTTTCCCACATCAATAAGCTCCAACGCCCAAAGGATACAACTTTACAGGAACGACTTCACCGAGAAGTTTCGACTATCCCTAGCGACCTTGCAAACGATCAACGAATTGATCAAGTACTCGATAACACCGAAAAGTACTTAAGAGAATCCAAGCGGCTAAGAGAAATAGCAGCTTTAAAAGTTTCCGGTAAAACAATAACTGATCGGATCAACCCGAGCAAGATTTCTAAGAAATACCTAAAGAAATCTGAAAGAAAATCTAAGATCACTATGACAAACCTACTGGGGGAGATTTTAGCAAGACGGAAGGGATTGACGTTAGCGAGCTTTCGAGAAGGAAAACAGCAGGCGAGTGCCTTCGCTGCGCTTGGCCCTCCGATAGGAAAGGCAGTCATCGAGTTAAGGATTGCAGACAACAAATTAAATTTACCCCAGGTACTGAAGGATTTCCTAAGATGCATAGGAAATTAACTACGCCTTTGGGAAGAAGTAGTTCCAAGGAAAGTTCTGAGTCATCGGATAATATAGAATAGGATCTACGGCCGTACTCACCCATAGTACTTAGCGAAGTATTATTGGATAGGTGTTGTTACCCCCGTAACATTATGTACAGTTGCAGAGTTTTTCTCTTCCTGTTTTGGTTATTGATCCGCGACCGTGGTCACGGACAATCACCCATTCATTATTGTATATATAGATACTGTTTCTCCGGTTAGAGAACAGTTCTTTAGACTTGCTCAGACATCGATCGGAATACTATAATATCTCCTCTAGAATCCTCTCCTCAGTATATGCTTATCTTTCGAACTCTTTTGGAGATCTTTATATTCGCAATACTTCTTCTTTGTATACTTCTTTTGAGATTCTAATAGAACTCTTCGGACTTTCGCTGTTATAATCGAATAGGTTATGGGCCCGGATGAGCGACACTGATTCAAATTCTGATTATCCTCCACTTAGTCAGAATTTGTTCGACACTCACTCTGTTCCCATCGAATATCCAGAAGTAAACGAACCTTCAACAACACCACTCGGATCATTACCTCCTTCGCCTCGTCCAAAAACACCAATGGCTCCTGGCGATTCCTCCTCCTCCGGAAAGAATCCTATGTTGTCTTTTTCAGCTCACATCGACAAGAAAACACCGGTAAACGTTAAACTCGACAGCATTGGTAAACTTACTGGACAGGACAACTATCGGATATGGAGTGCCTTGATGAATATTGTCCTTAAGGGCATTAAGGCATATGAGGTAGTGGTGGATGGTGTGTCTCCAGCAGACGATGCTGATCAGACAGAAATAGATGCCTTCGAGCATCTTAAACATACCGCATCGACCATATTTATACAGGTGGTCTCCCAAGACATTTTGGAGAAAATTGTCGAGTTGGAGGACCCACACCTGATGTGGACCTGGCTTTGCACCGAATATTAAAGAGATTCGGCTTTTGCACTCGTTTCCCAGATAATGAATCTGGTTTCCCTTCCTACTCAATATTCTGGTACAGACTTACCAGGATTTATATCCAAATTTGGGTCCCAGTGGCTCCATCTTACGAAACTCTCGAAAGCCTCCTCTGATTTGTACCGAAAGACCTTCGCTACGTTTTTCAATGAAGATCAAGCCAAGAGAGATTTCCTGTTGGGTTTTTTGGTTAAACACCATAAAAACGTGATCGATAATCTTACAACTAAAGATAGTTTGTCGTATGCTGATATAAAGCAATGACTTATGGATATCGACACTTCCGAGATCGAAGATAATTCGGCTCTCTTTGTTTCTAAACCTTCCGGTAATAAGAAAAAGGGAAAGAAACCTTCGAACTTGGGAAATACCAAATCCTCCTCCTCCTCCCCGAAAACTTGCACCTGGTGCAAGAAACATAATCCAGCAAAACCCAAAGGACATACCTGGAATGAATGTTTTTGTCTACAAAAGATGAATAAGGAAAAGCAGGAGAAAGAAGAAAAGGAAAAGCCCGAGGAAGCAAATATTACCAGTGAGGAACAAAAAGTAAGGAACAAATCCTTTTATTTTGACACGGCCTGTACCTCACACATGACCCCTTATGCAGACAGTCTCCTCAACTACTCGGTATGTGGCGGATTTGTGAAATCCAGCTCACAGAAGAGCATGGAGATTGTTGGCAAGGGCGATGTGGTGATGGACTGTGTTCTTAGGGATGGATCGGTTTCCTCTTTTTGTGTCCGAGGTGTTTTGCTGGTTCCTGATTTGGCACATCCTTTGATTTCTTGGAGGAAATTACGGGAAAAAGGATATACCGAGTTTGGAGAGGGGGATTATATTTCAATTAATAAGGGAACAAAAGTTGTTTTTGAAGCTGTTTTTGACGGAAATTAGTTTAAAATTCCTGAGACATCACATTCGGCCCATATTACTTATGACTTCTGGCATCAGGCACTCGGACATTTAGCACCATCAACAATGGATTAATCGCTACAGTTATATTCCGATGCCAATATACCAGCAAGACCTACGAATTATGTCTGTTCCTCCTGCATCAAAACCAAAATGACTCAATTTCCTCGAACATCAATATCGAAGAAAAATAGGAATAAACTCAATCTTGTTCATTCCGATTTGAGTGGACCCTTTCTGGTTCCATCAAATGGTAATTCTCTTTATTACATTACTCTAATCGATGATGCTACTAGGGTTGCGTGGGTTCGATTTATGAATCAAAAATCCGAAACAAATAAAATAGTCAAAGACTTTGTAGCAGAAATGGAACTTCAAAACCACAAGACTCCTGCCGCATTTCGAATGGATAATGGTGGGGAATATATTACCAAGGACTTGAAAGGGTTCTTTACATCAAAGGGAATTATACATGAGTTTTCTCCTCCCTATTCCCCTGAGTCAAACAGAGTGGCAGAACGTCTTAATCGTACGATAGGAGAGTCACTGAGAGCTATGCTTGAAAGTGCACCGACTTATGATAATAAGTTATGGGCTGAGGCTGTGTGAACCTCAGTATATATAAAAAATTGACGACCTCATTCGGCACTCAAGGATCTAACTCCTTATGAGGCTTTTTATGGCACTAAGCCATCGATCCAGCACCTTCAACCTTTCGGCAGAGAATGCTATATTCATGTACCATATCAGAAACGAACGGATGGAAAAAAGTTATCTCTGAGGGCACAAAGGGCTATTTTTACCGGATACACCAATGTTCCCCATCATTATAGAGTGTTCTTACCTGATACAAAAAAGACTATAGTATCAGCAGACACCTTCTTCCCCCCTCTTAAGATAGAAGGGGCTACGCCAACGATAAACTGTCGAATTGATCAAATTCTCAATCCGCTCCAAAGCAATACCTCATCAACATCCGTTGAGTACACCTATAATAATAAGGGTAAAACATCGGATGATATGTGGCGACAATGGATGGATGAGAATCCTCCAAGAGCTAATGACTTGGTCGACAATGGTCATGAGATCATTGCTCGACTAATGCAAGCTGACTTTAAGGAAGGAAAAAGAGACGGATATTTAGGCACTCCCTATTGGGTGTACGATGCCAGTGGTATGGCCTATCGAGAACACCTACCCCAACAACCCGAACAACCGAACCAACGAATATTGATCGAAGAACTCGACAGGATCGAAAAATTCGACGAATCTATTTGAACAGTTGTGCCTGCAGACCACCTCCTAGAAGAGGAACATCAACAATCCGACCAACGATATCAACTTCCACGACCTATGATGCCACCACCAATTCCACTTAGTCAGGTTGTCACTCGTGCTGGAAGAATTGTTAATCCGCCTGAACGCTACGGTTTCGAGGGTTATGCCCCTGAAGCTAGTATGCGGGATGCACCTCCTCGACCTCCTACTCCGGAACCTCAACCTCTGGAAGGAATTGAAGGAAGTCAATGAGCAAATTTAAGTGTATTGACAGTTGAAGAACCAAAGTCTTACCGACAGGCCAAAGTGTCACCACAATGGTCAGATTGGAAGAAGGCAATGAATGAAGAACTTAAGTCACTTAAGGAAAATGATGTTTGGGATGTTATCCTGAAACCAGCAGGAAGAAAGATTGTGGCTAGCAGATGGGTATATAAAGCTAAAGGAAATGCTCAAGGAGAAGTCGAACGATATAAGGCACAGTTAGTTGCCAAAGGATTCTCACAGATCTTAGGCCAGGATTACAATGAAATATTCGCCCCCGTGGTTTGTTACGATTCTCTTAGACTTTTACTGGCATTATCAGCATGCAAAGGATGGCGACCTCGACAGTTGGACGTCAAGACTGCATTTTTATATGGGATATTGAAGGAAGAAGTTTATATGGATCTACCGGAAGGCAGCCGGTTAGATAGAATGGTGGCAAAATTAAAGACGTGTATTTACGGATTGAAGCAATCTCCAAGGGAATGGTACTACCGGTTAGTAGATTACCTAGGACCTTTTGGATTTGCTATCACTGCTTGGGATCCCTGTGTTCTTGTTCATGAATCAGGAGATCTCTTTTTAACTATATATGTGGACGATATTACATTGTTTGGAGCTAATGGAGAGCTAAAAGAGCAAACCATTAATGTGTTGAAGACTGAGTTTAAAGTCAACGACATGGGTGAGCTTAATTGGCTTCTAGGAATCCAGATAACCTTTACCGACGATGGGATCACTCTTTCCCAGACAACATTTAATGACAACATTCTGAACCGTTTTTCGATGCAAGATTGCAAGCCCGTTTCGACACCTATCGACTCAAACCATTAGTTGAAGGCTATTGAAGACGAAGACGAGCGTACCGATGCAACGGCGTATCAACAAATAATCGGATCTTTGATGTATTTAGTTACTGGAACGAGACCTGACCTAGCGTATACAATCACTCACCTCTCTCAATGTAACTCATCTCCCTCCGCAAAGCACCTAATCGCGGCAAAACGAGTGCTTCGATATCTCCAAGGAACGAAGGATAGACACCTTTTTTATGCATGGAGTAATCAACTCAAAATGACTGCGTATACAGATGCATCTTACGGCAATTGCTTAGATACGAGACGAAGCTTTTCAGGATATATATTTCAACTTGGGAACACTACTATCTCCTGGAGATGTCGGAAACAGCGGTCCGTTGCTACCTCTACTTGCGAGGCTGAGTATATTGAGTATATGGCACTTGCTATGACGACAAAACATCATCTCTGGTTGAAGCGTGGAACTCAGGAGCTACTGAAAGAAGATATTCCTACGGCTCTGTTTTGCGATAGTAATGCTGCTATAGATGTGGCATATAATCCAAAGCTTAACAACCGATCAAAACATATCGACATTGCATATCACTTTACTCGAGAACAAATCGATCAAGGGAATGTGTCTGTTATGTATGTACCTTCGGAAGAAAATTTGGCAGATATATGTACAAAGGGAATGACAAGATATGTTAATGACCACTTATGTTCAAAAATATTGGGATCAAAGTGAGAAGGGGTATTGAAAATACGGGAGTATCTACATTTCTCTTTACTAATATTGTACTTTCTTAAGTATTCTCCTTACGATAAGATGGTACTTTATGGATAAGAATAATGTGGTGTGCTAATAACTTTTAATACTTTTGTTATCTTTTTATGTTTAGGTTATCTAGAAAGTTCTTGTTAGAACTTGTCTAGAACCTTCTTTTTAGTTCTGTTGGATGAGGGATTTATCAGTGCTTATCTTAAAAGAACGCGCCTGGATTATTCTGTTATATTCCTTACGGTTCTTATGTATTTATGTACAGTTGCAGAGTTTTTCTCTTCCTGTTTTGGTTATTGATCCGCGACCATGGTCATAGACAATCACCCGTTGATTATTGTATATATAGATACTGTTTCTCCGGTTAGAGAACAGTTCTTTAGACTTGCTCAGACATCGATCAGAATACTATAATATCTCCTCTCGAATCCTCTTCTCAGTATATGCTTATCTTTCGAACTCTTTTGGAGATCTTTATATTCGCAATACTTCTTCTTCATATACTTCTTTTGAGATTCTAATAGAACTCTTCGGACTTTCGCTGTTATAATCGAATAATAGTTTGATAATGTTTTGTGGGCAACGCTTGAAATCCATACTCTACCATGGGGTTTATCAAGTGATGGAGTTTTTGGAGGAAATCTGCTGTCATAAACTTCTAGTGTACGAGTTTAAATTTATTAGAATAGGTACGCATAGCGGTGTAGTACATACAAGTAACTAATTTCCAATATTCAACCTCCTGTGCCGTACGCAAGAAACAGTACAATGAGTTACACAACCCTCTTCTCGGAAGAGACTCCAATATGCCATTCTCACACAGGAACCTTCTTGTCCACTACCTCGTGCCGCATATCCTCACGTTGTAACGTTTTTTCCTGCAGGCCCGAAGGCAATTTTTCGGCCACCCTTAACAGCTGGAGGTTTTCAGTTGCCTCCCAAGTCTGCATAGCTCTCCCAAAGACCCGACTGCGCTTAAACAACCTCTTAAAAATAACATCAAGATAGCTAATCACCGTCATAACAAAGCTAATTGCTAGAACAATTGCAATACCCAATACACTCATCGTGGTGTGCTGAGCAGAGTGGAATTTAACTCGCCCGCAGAGACGCTGGAGGATAGGAATTTCATCGAAAATGTTTCCAAGCAGTTTGACGTCAAGATCGGGCTGTGCTTGTATAGATGTGAAAAGGCCTAGCTGAAGTTGCGCCAGACCAACTGAAAACCAGTATTGCAATTCAAACTTCCACTGTTCGGGATACAATTGGTACTGCGTATCAACAATCAAGGACTTCGCGGCTTGCAATGCCGCCCCGTCTCGATTCAGGATTGAGGAGTAAATCGAAGTTTGACCGAGCAGAAAGCTCACCAGAGCCCCCGTAATCTTGAGCTCCTTAAACTCATCTTTTTTTAATCCTTCACTAAGATAAGCTCTGTGGGTGTCATTTAAACCATACAATACTTCGAGCCATTCAGTGCATCGGCCTGTGGAATTGGTACAAAACATAGCCATCTCGATACATGCGATTGTACTTTGGGGCCGGCTGAACCTATATATTGGATCTGAATTATGTAACGTGGAATTTTTGTGCAGGAATGTAAATACTGGATCCGAAGACGGTTCGAGAGTTTGTATCAAATCTCCTCGCACATTGATAAGATTCAGGTCCCCATCTTTGTACGGTCCCCGTGGCCGGATCACGCGAAATGGATGAAAATAAAACTCTGACACCACAGAGTATGTTGGTGCAACATTAATCGAAAAGGGCACTGTAGCGTTCTTGCCGGGTATTTCGGTACCGTTTATATCTGTCAGTGGTTCATAGGCGTAGGCGCTCAACGTCGTCAACATAGCTGGGATCAATTCTGGATCAATTCCCTGACTTCGGAGGTAAATTATTTTCTGGTCGTCGTTATATCGAAAAGGTTCATCAACCAAGGGAGAACAAACGTTTCGCCGCCTGATAAAAAACGAATTTGCGTATCGCCCATTGATTCCCAGCTGGCTGAACGAAATGTTGCCGGTATCCATGGCAAAAGCCTGTCCGTCAGATGTGGAGCAGAAGCCATCGTCGAAAGGACAGGCGACAGACTCTGTAAAGTGCCCAAGCGATCGGGTCTTCAACTTTGAGCAATCGAAAATCGGGCGTGCCTCTGTATTATAGCAATTTCGAACATAGTTGTCCGCGTTGAGTGTATCGTTGAGCTGAATCTGTCTCGTGATGAAATTTCGTTGCTGGAGATCTTTGCCCAGCCGCCCAGCGAAGATGTCCTGACGATCGGAAAGTCTTTGGGAATCATTCACCCCGTAACCGATAACATGCCAAATTCCACAGGTAGGAGTCACAGCGGATTTGACAACAGATCCCCTAGCGACTTGGGAAGTCAAAATACCCAGGGAAACAAATGCAGTCCAGTGTCCGAATATGAATAAGATTACCAGCAAAATAGACGCCAGCCGCTTACGTCTGCCAGGTTGCCAGAAATGCGACCATCGATCATAGACAAGCTCCATATGGGACATCAATGCACTGCTAGCTGTCTCGGAGTTCCGAAAAATAACTTGCTGCTCCGGGTTGACTAGCTTCCGGTGGATCAGAAATCGACATATTTTCCAACTACGATTCGCGGAGAAACCGACGAGGATAACCAAGAAGGCCATAAACACTCGAGCGTCTGAGTTCGTCAAGGTCAAAGATGCGCCATTTACGTGGGATTGATCGTAGTCCGTCCAGAAGCCCGTGTACACCGCATCCGTCGCTGCTGGTTTTCCGGTTGCCATATCTGGTAGGATCCTGAAAGGTCGGTCCGGTTTGGAGAGCGGAAGAGATTCAAGGACCGCGGGCGTGTAGCTACGTAGCCCGAATTCTAAGACCTATGTTAATGACTGCCTTGTATGAGTAGGACTTCGGGACTTACTCAAAAGAACAAAAATTTGACAACTAGATGCTACTCTCTCTGGTTTGAAGGCGGTATGTGGTTCCTCAATTCTTTATGGTTCTTAGATTGCAAACACTACTCTCCTACTTGTCTGTCTGCTTGCTTCTGGGAGATTTTCACGATATTTATGGGCAGGTTGCGGCTAATCTAGCACTCTCGACACTGCCCGCATGAATCACATCGGGTAGCAGCGGTTCCTATGGCCTGGATTCCAAATCCGAACCTTCACTCGACTAACTTCACATCAAAATTACGTATTGCCAACTGTTTGTGATGAGTTGCATACCAATAATACAGCCGTCTGCACGGTATCACTACAAGGACCTATATATGTTCCGACCCATACGCCAAATTTTCCCGTTGGCCAACGGGTCGACCCATATGCCAACTCGTCATCTTGGTAAATAGGTTCAACCGATATGCCAACCGACCGAGGTGCCAAGTAAGAGATTGGGAAGAGGTTGGAAAGGCACGGTGCAGCGCTATTTCTCTCAACTTTTGAACTATCCTACTTCTTCATCACAGTAATTATCTTGTACCTCTAACTCTACCAGAAATTATCTCAACTACAACAATGACTTCTTTCGCTCCCATCACCATCACATTGGCGCCACCACCGGGTCCACGTGTGCCTTAGTAGCACTGCCTCACAGATTAATGAAGGATTTTCGTAAATACGCGGTTGCCAGGAGTAGTGTTCCTAAGCGGCCAGACCCGTCTAGCCTACATGAAGCCGGGCCAGATCTTCGCTAGTGCAGGCATGTAAATTGAAGCCTGGCCGGCCGCCAAGTTTTATGCAGGCCTCGAGGTATATGCAGGCTTCGGCAGGTATCAGAGATATACGTAGGACGGCCCAGGTTTCTACAGCCCTCGAAGATATATGCAGACTTCAAATATATGCAGGCTGGCCGTTAGGTATCTGCAGGCTGGCCCGCTTAGGAACACTGGTTGGGAGTTCCTCGCGTACCTTGAGAGTAATGCAGCAACAACAAAGAACTTGTTGAGTACTGGAAAAGTTAGTGAGTACACAATTAGTTGATTTTTCCAAAGGAAAAGCCGAATGACCGAAGGAGTCAATGCGAATCATCTTGTTGGTGAGTGGGTTGACCCATACTCCAAGTCTTCCTATTGGCCAACAGGTCGACCCATAGACCAATGGGTTGACTGCTTTGCCTATAGGTTGACCCGTTGGCCAGCGGGAAAATTTGGCGTATGGGTCAGAACATATATAGGGATTCAAGAAAAGACTAAACAAGCCAGCTTGTCTCGCAGGTACTCTAGTCATGCCTACGAACTCGCTCGAACAAAAATATGTATGAACGGACAGGGTTCAGTTTGTTGTTGAGAGTGGATGCAGCGCCTGGAGTAACCATAACTATCCTCACTTTGTTGTGTAACTCAATTAATGTCATCAAATATTGCTGCTTGGAAACATAAGATCATCACCCGGAGAACTCAGAACACGATTGCGTTCTTTCTGCATCGCCGAATGTGCAATGAATCTAATAATTTGGCGAACAGAAGTGGCGGGATTTACCGTTCCGCTCATTTCGCATTATTTTGTTGTTGTATAGCCTTTGCGGTGTAATGATTGGCGGTGTTTCTTCTAATGTGTGCGGCTGAGAGAAAGAATCGAGTTGTGGCGGGGATTTCAGTGCTGTGTGCCGTCGTGTTACCAGGTGTAACTCGATATTTTTGCAGTTCGTACAGCTTCATGCCCAATGCCAACAGCAACTTCAGTCCGCCTTGGATGAAGCCTGAAGACAGACCGACAAACCTGGTATGCGGTAGAGCTAAACCCAGACAAATAAGGGCCAGTGTATATGTTCGCTCGTGTATCCTGCGGGAACTGCAAAATAACGAGTTATAGCACACAATGGTTATAAATATGTAAGACATCGTACTCATAAGCCACCGTCACACATTCAGGGTCTGCGGTTGATTCCGTTGCGCAGAACCTGTGGTAGATCATGAAGTAAAAACTTGAACCTGCATGCATATGTAGTGGAATTAACGGTTTGGCTAGTCCGGTATCGATAGGCTCACTGTAGGTCCCCGCCGCTGCAGCCCTGCCCATGACACATATACCCATACTGAGTTGTTAGAGTTTTGAGAAACTTAGGTGCATCTTCTTACACGAATGAGATACAGAACAGAGTGTTTGATTTGCTCACCAGTTATTAAATAGAGTGGGAACACGCGTGTTCAAACTGGCTATAGATCACAGCCGATGCTAGAGCGGAGGCTTCTGCAGAGTCCGAGCGCTGAGTCATTGCATGGGCTGAGTCTTTAAGACAGTTATGCAGTTGTTGTTGTTGTTTATTCATACTGTATTTACTCTAGCTAGAGTATGACAGGACCCTTATCCCCTCCGCCTCCGGGCGAGCGGGTTAGGTGGCGAAGTTCCCACCGCTACCCTCCGTCCCCGCTGATAAAGAAATAGTAAAAGAGAAAAGGAACGAGAAAAGAAAGACACCGCCGACCTCACCCAGGCGGGAACTTCCCAACGTCCGTGGCCGCAAGGAAGTCCATCACCGCCTTGTCACATATCTCCATGGAAAACAACTCAGATATCTGCACCTTCCGACACCTGCCCGCTTTCCAACCCGTTGCCTTCCCCACCTCCTTCCAGAGCTCCCGCTGCTGGTATTTCCACCGGCTGCAGTGACGGAGGAGATGCTCCCGCGTCTGGGCCATCGTCCCTCCGCACCACCAGCACTTGTCGTCCTTCTGGTGTCCGAACCGTTTTAGGTAAGCTCCGGTAGGTGCATGCCCGACAATTATGCAGTCTCACATATGATCTCCTATACCCTTCGGGCTCCTACTCCCCACGTTCTCCTATCGGCGAGGAGTTTGGGTTAATTCATGCGTTTTGCAGCTCATGCAGATTGCACAACTAACTTCAACAGCAGTTTTTGTAGCTACGTAGCCGCATATAGTGGGCTAGAGTAGTTAGAGGAATGCATATCATACTCTCTATGATGTCAGTTATGAACAAGGCTTGAGATATCAACACTTGAAATATCAACAGTTGAGACATTAATACTTGAGACATCATTCGCAGAGCGGTCTAGATTCCAGGTCGGTCAAGGCTATTATACACTAGTCCGTATGTCTGGGAAAAATACAATACGGAGAGTGTGAATTATGAACTCGGAAAGTCATATAGTAGAGGTTGGATTAGTCTGTCTTTTTTGTGGTATGTGCAGGATACAGTACATAGGCCGTTGAATAGGTCGCTTTGGTTTGTCTGGCTTCCAGTTGATCAGTATCTATGTGATATACAAACCACATGATAGAGCCACCCATTCTATCCTCCTTTCCAAACTTTTGTAGCTAATTTATTAGCGTAGTCATTGGGCGTCAGTTATTTATATATATAACCACGACTACAGCGATTAAGTAAAGCAATAATGGTACCGTATTAACCTACTTGAGCACTTAAGCGGCATACTATCAAATATGCCAGATACTTAGTGTATACGTTCCGTACCATCAACGACCCTAACGGTTTCCATACTGTAGAGGCCGGTTCGCAACATTTGCAGTCCAGTTCACGAACTGGAAAGTGTTTACAAGCCGACTCCAGCACGACCAATTACCCCCCCAAAAAAAAAGAAAAAAGTCGTGCTAGGGCTTAGGAAATTGAAACTAGTGACATTGGCCTCAGTTATATGTTGAATTTAACTCTTCTTGAACCCCATAAACATGTATTACAGGGCAGTAGATGGATATTGAGGTCACTCTTCAAATAATTTTAGATCGCGTATCACATACTTTCCTTAAGTTAACACTAATATTACATGTAGATAGCTGTGCTAGTACATGTTTCGTTTCCAATTTTGCTTAGCAAAATAGAGCCGCCCTCTATATAAAGTACTAATATGTACATCAGCATACAAATACTTACCAAGTGAGCTCATGGTAGGAAAGAAGAGGGTTGCAGCCAGGCTTCCCAAATGCAAACGGGCTCCAGGTTGCGATTCGGAGGCCTCCCGGTTGCAATCGTAAGCAAAATATATAGAACGAAACTCCACTTTACACCAAAGCGTAGTCTGTGCGACCTTTTAGTTCAATAAATTACAACCCCCTACACAGTTTTGGGAAATTAATTATACTTGGGTGGTGTGGTTTTGCGTTTAGTGATCGCCCGGTAGCAAGGCATTTGATAGGCGGGGAGACTTTGTGCTGAGTGATCGGTGCCACAGAAGGAATCAAACAAGCGCTTTAAACTTGATAGTACGCAATGAAACATGCTTTTGATCTCACTCAATACCAACCATTGCCTAGTGTTGCATATATGGACCGTCTCCCTGACGTACGGCTTATGGGCTTCAGCTGGGCTGATGGGGATCATGATCTCACGATGATGATGGTCGTTCCAGACTCAGCTGGAGATGCCAGCTGAGTGCGCATGCATGTGTACAAGGCATACTCTGAACGCCGTATATAAGATCACACGATTGTTCCTGTATTTTATAATATACAAGGGCTTCTAGCAATCAGTATTTCAACACCTAGTGTTACTGGTGTACATGTGCCGGTGACATGTTACAGGTCTGATACACAGTTCTGCTGCAGGGGCTGATGCCTCCTGTATATATCTCAAGTCTTTCTCCTTCTCTCTTTTCTTTGTACCATAGAATACGCGCACACGGTTCTCCTCAACTTCCATATCGTAACACCTAGATAAGCTTTAGTTTGCCACCAGGCAATCACTAAACCCAAAACCGAGCGTGTAGGGGATAAATGATAATAATATATTCGCTAACTTGATTGTACGATGTACCCCTTGAGTTATTACGGTACTATACAAGTCATTTAGATGTCAAAATTCAGAAAGGGGCGTTCTGTTGTTTTTCAGGGCGGTGCCTGATTCAAATTTTGCTATGATAGTTAGCAGTGATTCTGTTTCACAACTAGCGAAGCTAGTAGACGGAATTCGCACTCTGAGTTTCGGACTGTATAAGGTTGGGGCGGTACTCGAAACAGTCCACAAAGTCAAAACATGCCCAACTTCTAGATCCTCAGAGTTTGCAAGTTTACAGGCACAGCTTATTTCCCCAGATAGGCAATTTCTTGCTCTCCCAGCTGTAGTTCTACCTGGAATGTTTTTCCTGGGCCAACAACGTACTCATTGGCCTTTTAACTGTGTTATTTATTGAAGGGTAGATCCACATATGAACCTTCGATTCGTGTTGAGTTTGGGATTTTATCATTCGCAGTGCTGATTTTATGGATCTTATTCCGAGTGATCTCTACAGTAGAGTTAGATGGGTGTTTACCCTCCTAACTACCTACAATTTGGTTGAGAAGATAGACTTTAGGGAAGCTGCACTCGCTACACTTTGATGACATACACTTGATGAAACTCAATTATCTGGTCCGAATTCAGGTTGCGAATTCCGCCTCGTGATAAGGGCTACAAAGAAACAAATCTATTTTAGCATTGTCACAATGCCGTACCGAGCTTATACTTCATACCGGGGGAGGGCATTGACTACATGCCAAATTGATTCATACTGAGCAGGCTTACTCGGGGTAGGCAATAAAGATTGGGGCGCTCCTTTTCGGGTAACGAATTTGATGGGAGAGCAGGGTGTTGAACGGGGGAAGAAGCTGAGTCTGAAGTCACTGTATGCCAGTTAGGCTGTTTCTGGTGAATTCGAACGGCGTTTTATCCAAAATTATGTGTGGTACTCTGGCTCTCGATTATTACTAGATCTATGTGGTAGTTTCTAAAACGTTCCAGTCTCTATTGTCTGGCCGGAGTACACCTATCGAGGAATCGTAATTACAGTATGTGGCGATTTTACAGAGACGGGGAAGGTGACAGGCGGTGGTAGATAAATTATCTAAGTGGACGGATCCGGAGCAGCAATACCCTTTTAGTGGCTCTAAGTCCACTAGTACTAAATCACTATTAACAGATCTTAAAGTACCTCAGTAAGGTTCATAGGGTAGCATTCGGTTGCGGCATATAATTTCAAATACTGTACTGGTTGGTGTGGTCTGGACGTTAGCAGTCAGTATGGGGTGTCCGTTCGGACAATTTTTGCATCAGTTAGCGTTAGGTTGGGGTGTTCGAAAATCAAAAGGTGTTAGCACTGATGATTGTATATATAAATACTGTAGATAATAGAATAATCGCAAGTCCTGAAGCTTCTCCTTCTAGTAGGGCTGCTCGTCATTCTCCCTGTTGTTCCAATTTACGGTCATTTCCTGCACTTATCAATTGCGAACCCATGGAACCAATTCTATGTCCGAGTACACAAAAGCTGTCAGCAATAGCTGTCCGACCTGAAAATTGCTGTCAGCACCAGGCCATGTCCGGATCACAGCGGCCAGTACAGTAGCTAAACTCATACTCCTCTTAATAATGATTACCAAGGCAATAATCTTGCATACCGAATGCCCCTTGATTACTGATTACGTATGAAGTACAAAGCCCGGTACAGTAGCCATGAAGAGAACTGCCACCTGCCACGGCACCTCAACCACTTATACCCCATTGCCAGTAGAAAGTGCCAGGCTTAGTAAAACCATAAAACTCCTAAGTCAGATCATAATTAAAAAATCCCCGAATAATGACCACGAATGCTACCTCTAGATCAAGTGCACAATAGATAATCCACGAATATTTTATACGAATGCCAGACACCCGTTATCAACCTCCGCCATGTAGTAAGTAGTAACGGTGAATCACCTAGCAAAACATATAGAAGCAGAGTAAGGGGAAAAAAGAAGCCGGAATAAATATCACGAAACTCAAAAATGCAGCAAACTACTCGCTTCTTCTACGGGTATGTCGCTCCTACAATGGTCGCTACACATATACCGAGAGCGAAACTTTTTCAGAACATCGTGAACATTTGATCATAGAATATGGAAGACTCCCCCTTAGTCGTACGGAGCCTCAGCACTACTTAGCAGAAGTTCGAGTGAAGGACGGTTCGTAAGAACAAACTCGTCCCAATTGCACTTCCGACTTCAGGGTGGGGATAATGAAATAGCCTGGAAGCATATAGTGGAAGCAGCCAGTTTCTGAACCCCCCAGCCAGTAGTCTAAGTTAATCACCGGCGCCCAAGAGCAGACGAGGATACAGCCGAAGGACGAGGTATGTCAGGCGTCGGCGGTGTCATGGGTGCGGAAGGCCTTTTGAGAGAAAATTTGTTTGGGTATTGAGATGTGCTGCATACTGGCAGCGGGCGAGAACGGAGAACTTCGTATAGGGATCTGTGTGTAGGGTTAGGTCGCGCGAAGATAGTCAAATGAAACAAAGAATAATTTTCTGGATTAAGATTCTGGGGCGGTGATCTGGAAGTAGGGTGGCGACCCCTCTCCCAGATCTGAGCTCAAGCATGCACAGCTCCTTGTCGTTATTTCAGGTAAGCGGTTCGGGTTGAGGTACACCTATATCTTTGATTAGCTCCGAATCGTACGAATGTTGTATGCACGGTTTTAGGCGTACTCAGTAGCAGAGAGGTTAGGATGTCATGTATCAGTCGTTAAGCGGAACAGACTCACGTAAACTGAAACTACATGTTAGATTGAATTGTTGATAAGGAATACCAGTTCTAACCACCAGGCGACGGTACTGTAGAGTCAGCCAGCAGATAGAATGAATGGCAATACAGATGACAAAAAGGGCAGGTTTGCAATTTATCAAGTTCAATGTGCGCGAAGTAAGTGAAGAGACAGAATAAAGGTTCATAAGAACTCATGCAATATGTCTCCATCTCATGTGATTTTCAAGGTTTGCGGTACGAGGTACTTAAGTACATACGAGTGATTTTCAACAACCTAATTCCACTGTATTTAGGATCTCGTGATGTCGATTGCTAGGGTAGGAGCAGTGATGGTACGAGATACGATAAGCTGGAATAGATTAGATACAAGAGATTAGATACCAAGCAGGTCGATGACGTAAGATCTCTATCACATGCAGACCAGTCGACCTGCATAAGAGCACCCAGAGCCAATAGAATTGTTCCCCCCACCATCGGTGAGTACTTAGCAGAAAAGAAGCGAATCTGTAGGGTGGCTTAGGCCATCTGTGGCCAGTGCATTGCGCTCCCAAAGTCTTGAGAGTCTCGACAAGGACTACGATCAGCTGTGAATAGCGGCGAGCCACAACATCTCAAGTTCGAAGCCGCTTGTTCGCGACATCATGTACAGCACAAGAATTTCTCGTCAGAGCTATGCGGGCTATCTGAATAGAGTATTCTCCATCCGGTTCTCGACTAAGCCCCGGCTGTTCTAGATCTTCCCAGCGCCGAAAAGTCAACTTCAGCGCATTTTGATTCGATATGTTGGATTCCGTCCAATGCATGCAAGGTCGAGAGTTGAGCTGAAGTAGATTTCCAACGGGAGGTCATATCAGTCAGGTTGAGGCGGCAGTGCGAACTTCATCTGTACGGTCAGCGAAAAAATTTGCTGTGGACGTACTAAATACTTAAGTGCTGTATTATCTGGTGATTTTTTAGTCCGTGCAGCTTGCATAGATACCCCGCAAATCCGTGGCGGTCTTCAGGTTGCTCGAACTAAGTAACACTTCCTTGTCGTCAGCCGGGCTAACAGAAACCACATACCTAGGTAAGTACCTAAAAACATACACGAGGTACAAGATCAGCTAAATCATACGCTATGTAGCAGTCTTACCAATCATCTAGCAGATAATGCGCCAAGCTGTGGAGTGATCGACTATGACCGTTACGTGAAGCTAACAACTAGCGAGTGCTATCATGTGATTGGTTTTATTCGCGGTGATGCTACGCGCGGATGGAAGATCTATATATTGAGGTTCACATATATTCTTGGTGGCAATGGCTATCCAAATCTATCCAGCAAGCTTGCTCCGCACCCAGACTCCAGTAGTTGCCATTCATATCAAGACGACGTGAGCGGATGCAACGAGAGGCCAACAAGCAATGAAGAACAATTCGTCCCCCCTATTAGCCAATTGCTTTCATGCAGAGCTGATGCCAAGGTTTAGTTTGCTCTTGGCATGCATGTCGCTGACACAAGGAAGCCCGTGCCTGGCAGGCACCCATAGGGCTGATATGCAAGCTTACGAAGGTGCTAAGCACTTTGTAGCTGCAGGGCTGGCTTTTTGTGCTGATGGCCATGGCTTCAAGCCCAAAACAGCGCTCCCGCCAATCGCAAGAGACCACACCAGCCACATTTGCGGGGTAACTTCACTAAAATATCGCCGCACCGCCTCAAATCGGCCATATGCATAGTAAGTTCACGTTGCGAGTCTGCGTTTTCCATCCAGGTAAGGTATGCTATGAGGCAGAGCCCGGACTCATCATGCAACTAGCTGTATAAATACCGACCTTGGGACCCACTATCTTTTCAACACCATCTACGGACCATCCTCCCACAGCTTCGCCCCAGCTCCTTCCAAACCATCCCAACAGCAACACCCGCCAAAATGCAGTTCTCCATTATTACCGCTACACTTGCCCTCCTCCTCACTGCGGTCCCTGCAGTATCTGCAGCCCCCTCCCCCTCCGGGGATCTTGTCAGCCGGGCCGTCGCTCGCAGCCGCGACGGCAGCACAACTTGCTACGCCAACTGGAGACAAAAGCCGATTAAGCGCGAGACCTACGACAGATTGGTACGCACGCTGTACAAGCAGGTGAACCGCCGGGGCGAACTCTCCGACAACAATGGGGCTTGCTGTGGCGGCTTCTGTTTGGTCCTCGAAATCGGACGCCAGGAGCACACGATCCCGAGGAGGGATGTAGAGAGACAGGTTCGAAAGCTTCGGAGAAACTGTGTCGAGTCATCGCGAGCCGACGAAGGAAAAACTACCTTCAAAGGTGTGTACAATCTGCGGGCGAATCTCTTTTGTGGTTGAAGTGTACTGATAATAGGTATAGATGAGGGTGTTGAGGCGAGCATCATGTTCCGGAAGATAGCGAATTGCGCCAATGACGATTGCAGAGAGCCATTCCCGATGTGTTAAAAGGTCTGGGACGGCGATTGGTGTAGGTGGGGCGTTTTTGGGGGTTTTTGCTTTGTGTTAATATTGTCTGTCGTTTATCATGATCATGAGTTACGAGAAGTTTGGGTCGGCCATTGTACAGGGAAGAATAGGTACCATTACAGTCGTTTAGTCCATAATATTAGTTGAATCGATACCATTATCATTACAGGATACGAGGCTAGGCAGTAATTGAGGGAGTATTTAACATCAGCCAACCATTATAGGACGAACTTTGGCCTGATTGCACCACTATTGATACTTAGGTAAGTAGTTGTCATTATTTTTTGCCGATATAGTATTAGAATCATTTATCCAACATAAAACTTGACTATTTACTAGAGCAATACTAGGAAGTTGAAAATGAGATGAGAAAATGTATCAATACCCAAATCGCTTCTTTTTGGCCACCAGCACACCTTCCCAGCCATTCGCGAGTTGCGGCTCCGAAGACTTCTCGCGGTCACTCAGTTTTTTTTTCGCATAATACGTCACTCAAATGTGTCACTCAACACCAGATAGTGTACTAGTTAGACCGTCCATCGCAGGTGTACTGGTGGTGAAAATAGGTCCCGAAACTTTTCACTTTGATACCTAGGGAATTGAACGGTCCATGACACATAGGCGTTTTTCTCTTTGATCTAGGAACTTCGCCATTGCCGAGCCCTTGCTTTCGGGGTAAGGTGTCTCATACCTCCTATTTATAAGGCCTCGTCATAACATTATTAGATTATTAGCTGCGCACCATCGACCACCACTCACATATTGGCAATCCTTCGCTTCAACCAACGACTACTTTCACCACAATAATGGGTGCCACCTTCTCTAAGTCGCCCTCTCCCGTCTCCTGGGACATGCGCCCCACTGTAGGCTACCCACCGACCTATCACAATGTAAGGGCTAAATCTTGAAGCCGCATAACTATATCAGAGCTGCCTCAGCTAAACTCTCTCCCACCACCGTCGGCACCGAAATGGGACTCGATCACTATCCGACGCCTTCATTTACGGTTGACTGTCTGCTGTGGACTAATGAAATCAGTACTGCTGCCGGAACAATCATTAAAGCAGGGAAGTAAAGTGGTGGTGGCTCTTAAGGGAGAGGCCGTATTCTGAGTACTCTGCGGCTGAGATTCCTATACTTATATCTGTTTTTAAATTACTTGTACGGTTATCAATCATGTACGAGTACGCCTAAAACAAATTGCGCTGCAATAAGAGATGATAGGTGTCGGTTTTTAGTTTGCCCATTGAGTGGGACATCATCATGAGCACACACTCGCTGAGAGTTCTTTACTTGATGCTACATATGACCTGAGATGTGTTACAGACCTGAAACAAGCTCACTGTGACCAGGGCTGATGATAAGGCACACAAGTCTACTATATATATCTCAAGTCCTTTTGTACCTTAAAGTCTATATATACACGCACACAATCCTCTTCATATTTGCAACACTTGAGCCTTCACATGACTTTCTTTATGATTGCTTCATGAAACCCCATTACAAACACTACCACATCAGCGCGGCGTTGCCATTACACCTTAATGCACCTCAGGGCTATTCGCCTCGCTACCGCTATTTACATCATGATATATATATATATATATAATACAAGTCTCTTTTATTTGTAACGAGGCCTTCCTGCACCGCATCCCTCAGTACATACAGACTCAAGCATGTAAGAAAGAAAAAACAAAGACTCTACATACATGCGCGCGTTCTAGTTAGTTACTAACGTATAACACTAGCTCCAGGACATAAGTCCAGATGCAGAAAATTAGAACTTACAAGGCGGCAGGTTTTTCCGACGGGGAAACTTAATGCCTGATCTGTAGTCCTCCTTTAATTATGATTAATTCGCCGTGCCGAGCAACAAGAACATCTGCTCGGTCTGTAACCGAATACAGAGGTTGATTAACGCAGTTTATCCAATCAATAGGGAGGAAAAAGTGCCGGTCGTGGGTGGGAGGTCTTTCTATGACGTCCCAACTACAAATCCAAAAGTCCTTATCTAGAAATATGACCCGGTCATTATGTACGCCAACCATGAGCTCGATATGGCTGAATGACATGCGATGGACCAGCGACACTGTCTCCTTATCTTCCACCCACTCGTAGAGCACTACATCCCTCCTGATAGGATTAGAGGTGAAGGTCACCTCCATTGCCAGAATATTGTGCCCAGCAGCCTTGCACCAATTTGCATTTGACACGCAGGAGGTGGATGGACTTGTTTGAGCGTAGTCTAAGATTCTGTTTTGAATGATACGGCTATCTCCGCAGTTGTCCCAATCGAAGATAATTAGTTGATCCGTAGTTATGGAGATAACGCCTTTTGAGGGTTCGCATTGATGGATCCAAAAGCCATTTTTTCTATTCTCCACCTCGATGATTTGTTTAGCTCCATTATCCGTAGGCCAAATATCGCAAGCGTTCTGGGTGATGACAAGCAGCACTTTCTCACTGTTGTCGAAAAGCAACTGTTTTATACCGGCTTGTGTGTTCCTTTCGGTTAATACTGTGGCCTTTGTGCTCAATAAGTCCTGAGCCGAACAAAGTTGCAGCATTATCACTGTGCGAGAATCGTCCGCAGTTGCCATGAATTTGCCACTAGAACTCCACGCATGTGCCACAACGGACACACCCTTTGCATGGCTATATATTTGCTTCGGCGAAGATTGATTGTCTAGAGCACATATATATACCGATCCATCTTCTCTACCATAACTTGCAAAGGTAGAAGTTGGATCTGTAACTAATGACGATAATGGCTCCGCGGGGTTGGTTGACGCATCAGTAATTTCGAAAGAGATGGGGCCAAATGAACTGCGGTCGTCATCTGGTTTTGTTGCACGCACAAGGAACTCGGGCTCCCAAGCACTACAATAGTCACCGCGGATATCGTAGAATCGCAACCCGTCTGGACTGAAACACAACATATCAATAGGATCATCGTTGGTGGAGATCTGCTGGATAAGTTCAAGGGTATCGAGATTCCACAGCTTGATATTCCCGAAAGAGTCGCCGGTGGCTATCGTTGTGCCATCAGGGCTACAGACCAGGGTTTGTGCATCGGCATTGCACTCAGATTGTTCTTCTGTGAATGGATCCCACTTCTGCATTATGCCACTAGAGTACCCTAAGATTAAATGGCCGGTTGTGCGGTTAAAGTCCAGGCAAGATACCGTGTCCCCAACATTATGGCGGCCCTTCCCGGCTCCCACTGCGTTACGAGTGACTTCTCCCACGAAGTAATTGCATTCTAGGTCCCATACACTGACAGGAAAGCCTCTGTACGAAATAGCCAAATACCGATTGCCGAATGATAACGCAGCTGCCACAGGGAAACTGCGATGGCGGCCCGGCACTTCTCGCTCCGCCCAATGAAACCGGGAGGATATGGATACCTCGGGATTTCCGAAGTCCCATGTGAGAGCCGTACAATTCCTGGTTATAATTAACCCGTGCTCGCCATCGGAAGTAAATGCTGCTGCCTGGATTTGATCTGTCGACTGGAAGCTATTGATCACTTTTCCTGTACTGAGATCCCACACAAGCGCCACTTTCCCGCCGCCAGTTATAATTTTGTCGTTATTTGGACCGAATTGCAGGCTATTCACGGACATTTTAGAGCTGCACTCAAGCTTGCGGAATTCTTGACAAGTGGAAGCACAGTAGATAACAACACCCCCCGAATCGAATCCTAACGCAATGTAGACCTCACAGCTAGTAAGGGCTGTTACGGTGCCAGAATTTTGTAGCCGGATACGGGCAACGCAGTCGTTCCACCCCGCTGCAGTACTACCCAAAATACGAAACGGACTGGATGATGGTTTGCATTGTTGATAGACCACGGATTTTGTCGGGCACAACTGCGGGATAATTTGGAAAAGAGAGAACGGAGCTAGGACGAGGTTCTTTCCAAATTTTGTTGCCAATCTGATCAAATCGATCGCCCATGCCTCTGCGAACTTAGTGCTGTCTATCCGAAATGCACCCCCGGGGGTTGAAATTTTAGCCCTGCGTTCCAGATATGCTTTCAGGTTTCTTGCCGACTGTATCACAAGCCCCAGTTGATCCAATGACGACAGCAGCGCGACCCATGTGAGAATACTTGTACGTAGGAATTTGACCAGTTTGTCGAAAACGACATCCGAATCCGCACAAGCCAGTCTCAAATGCTCCGACCATGCTTCAGTTGCATAGAGTGCAAATGGTTGTCTTTGGATTTTGTCGAGTTTTGTGCTTAGGTGTCTCGCCTGCCGCGCGTGAAATCGCATCGATTCATCTCCGAGATAGTCAAGACAAACGCAAGCTATGTATGCGTGGTCTCGTTTTGCTTCAATACCGAAAAAGGGGTCAGAATTTTGAAGAAGGAAAGCCCGAGCAGTTTGGTGAATCAGTTGCACCCGGTTTCGACGGTCGATATAGAGAAGATTCGCGCAGGTATGACTTATCGCCCACTCCATGTTAAGAACGGGCCCAAGCTCTGACTGGAGGGCGAAACGCAATTCATCAACGCTCAATGGCCTAATTGAACAGACACACCATAATATTATCACCTTCGCCAACTTGCGGTTCTCCGCATGCCGCGAAGCAATTGCATGTAAAATCCTCTGGTAAAGACAATCCATCTCCGCTGGGACAGTCTCCAGGGCGACTTGAATTCCAGCTTGGGTGAACCCCAGTTCCCGGATGTCTTCCACTGCCAGACGTACCCAAAGAAAACAACCCGCAGCTTTGTGAAGTATTGATTTCACGATTTCCTTTTTCCTCTCTTCATCGCATGGGATATCCGCGATCGCAGTCGTGGCGTACGCAGTCACATCTGTCAGAGTATCTTCAGTCGTAATTTCCTTCGCTATAACATTCACCTTTGCGTGAGCGGTAACATCAGCGATGGCAGATGCGTGACGGCTGGTGATGAGGATCTTGATGGAAGATCTGGGTTGCATACTCCCAAGCAATTGCATGAGGAGTGCAGGCCCGTCAGATTCATCCAGTGCATCAATCACCCAGTATATAGGACGGTCGAATTCGATATTGAAAATTGTGCTGACGAAGAGCTTTTGCCAAACTATCCTTGCATCTGATGAGCCAAGGCAGCTGATTCCATCACGCAAACCAGCCAACGCACGCCGGACTGAAGCATGAGTATGGCCAAGTTGTCTCGCAAGGGACCGAAGGCAAGAGGCAACCTGACGTTTCGATCGTTCCGCATAGCTGAAGAAAAAATACTGGCACTCCCGCCCGGTTGTCCTTAAGTAATCGATTGCAAAAGAGGACAAAGTCGATTTCCCAGATCCAGGAATTCCATATAACCACAAGATGCCTGTTCCAAATCCGTCTAACCATTTCTGAAAGTGTGACTGCTGTAAAATCCAATGGCATGAATCTTTTAGCCGGGTGTGTTCATAAGCTATAAGATCATCTTCGTCGGAACTTTCATATGGTAGTAGTTTGGAGATCCTTTGCAATTCAATTTCGGCTGCGTCGAAATCTGAAAAATCAGTTGATGCTAAATTTATAAACCCAGAAACCTACTGAGTGGGAAGGATGATAATACCATTCTCTGTTCTTTTAGAGATTAGTTTTTGTAGAGCATTGAGAACTGATAAGTATCCTAGATCCTGTCGAGACGAATATTTGCATATCGTGTGGTGATCCGCGTCAACTCCTACAGAGTATTCAGAACTATAGCCAAGTATTGCTGAAGCTTTATCCACCACAAACTAGTACTTCAAAATTAGCAGTTAACACCATGACTTCCAGGAAGAAACTTGCCACTGTCTTGGGTCCAATCTGTGTCTTCAGTGTCTCATAGAAAGATATTAATTCGAGGCGATTAGCGACATGTCGGAAATCTTCGTTGATGTCTTGTAAAGTGCCGGAGTTCTTCACGAGATCATCTATATAAGCCTTCGGCTGGTGGTTCAGAGAGACCCTGAGCAGATTCTGCAGGGTTTGAGCACTGTCTGCTCCGCGATGTGGTGTTCCTAGAAAGATAATTCCGTGTATATTTTGGGCGATATTTTGATAGGCACTATCTTGGTTGGCCAACATGAAAGCATGTTGAGCGTCAGACTGACTAGGTTTTGCAGCAGGAAAGGGGTTAAACCTTTTTCACAACAAGACCCCCCATTGAATGTGCCACAAATATAATCGGGTGCTTCGGAGACAAGCAACCCATTAGACTAACGTACCCTCACTCTAGCCGTGGGTTTACCGTTTACCTTTCCGATGCCACAGGGCGAAAACCCCATAGCAAAAAGAAGCTGCTTCGAGAAATCCACAATGCTGGATATGCTCGATTTTGTATAAGCGAAATTCGCATTGTACCCAAAGCTATGTATCCTGGCTTGCGGTAAATCTGAAGGAAGAAATTTCCCTGGCCAAAAGAACCTATGATCCTTGTTTCTGCACCACGATCGTACTGAGCCTCCCCCCAAACCGTGAACAAATATAATATCCACCAATGGCTCGTGACAGTCGACTACCGTAGTTAGACCTTGTGGGTCGCTTTCGATCGATAAAGACTCGGTAGTAGCGTGGACCAATCTCGAGATAGACCCATCCGATGATCTAGTAACCGACCGAGGTCGTGTCGGATCAGTGCAGCCCGGATCAACATCGTGGGATGAACGACTGCGACGGAATCTCCACAACTAAGTAGGTACATTAGAGCTAAGTATCGCCAGCGCAATAAAAATAATCAATGTGCGCTTACCATTGCACCTAGGGTCACTCGTGCCGTGCAGCAAACAATGGCGAGCGTTCTCCTATGCTTTAAATTCGAATGCGATTGAAGCACTAAAGTTTTGTCGCCTCGAAGAAATACTTAGGTAAACGGTTGTAAGTGCCGACAACTTTGGGAGCAGAAAGTCCAGGGAACTTAAGGATACGGACGAAACCTATTAATATTCATAGAGTGGTTTCACAGTTAACTTTGCGACAGAGCTAGCCTCCTGACAGCATCCCAAGCGGTTACGTATGGGCAAATACCGGGCGGGTCACGTTGAGCATTTTTGATTAGACTATTTCCCAGCGCTCTGGTCACGGCCAACTGTGATGCATTAGGGGTAAGGGAGTACCCGAAAATGCGATAACGTATTGTGAGTGTTTTCGATTTATTTGTAGCATCGCAAAACGCCAGATCCGCTGCTCTCATTTGTCTACTCTCTCGCTGGCTTCTTTGGGGCGAGTAAGGATGCTGCCCTCTAGGTTGCATATGTCTCCTGCGGCGCTACTCTACAATAAACCGGGTACACCCGTCCTTAGCAAGATAGCCTTTCAAACCACTAGCACAGCGCTTTCTGCCCTATCTTAATCTAATTACCTCATCTACAGTCCTAGAGTACTCTACGTCACGGCACCCTTCAAAACTTCTGGGGCTGGAATCGCCAGAGGCATTTTGGGGTTTTTCCTAGAGTCGTGACCCGAGTTTATAGCTGAAATTCCCAGACACCCAGCCCAACTAAAATTTTAGTGAACTGTTGTGACCTCAGTGACCACCTCTCGCAGCGATGTCATTGCTCTCAGGGGTTCATTGATGCTGCAAATTTGTAATGTTATGCCAACTTTTGCTCTTTTAGGCGGAAGCCTGCGGGGAAAAAGCAATGCGTAGTGAGTGATACAACATTGCCACAAAATCTATCGTTGTTGCTGTTTGTGCTTCGTGACAGTCGAGAAATTCTTATCGCACGTTCCAAGTTATCCAAAACTGTTTAGCTCGTTACATTCAAGTATTCTTTACGTGACATTTGACCCCTTAGCTATAGTTCATTGCTTCCAACCAATCACACGGTAACTTGTATCCTTTCACTCAAACTTTCTCACGAGTGTTTCCATGTCTTGTATTACCCTACTCTCAATCCGTGAGCTGATGATATACTCTTGTTAGAGCTAGGAGTGTGCACTCACATGTTCCGATAATTCAACTCTGAGAAGAGAATTGAAGCGTGTAAATTGAAGCGTCTTTAAATTATTAGCCGAAAACTTTCCTGGATAGATCGCTAGAACAGGTCTAGAACTAACATCGAGTAAAGAATATTTCGATCATCAAAGTCTTCTACCGGTTCGCTTGTTCCCACAATATTTTTATATGTGGCAATGTATTTTCGATTGAATTTGTTCCGCGCCGGCCTCCAGTTCCCGAGCTCGTATCTGAATAATGTTACGGAAGCCCGCGCAGGAATCTAGTAAACATTTACTCACTCATTATGTCCGTAAAAGCAGCAGGCATCAAAGACCATCGGGACTTCCGCTTCGATTGCGACTGCAGTGTTTCCATACCATAGGTCTCCATGGAGCAGAGCTGGTTTAATCCTGCGGCCTTCTGCTTCCAGAGGTCCAAGCAATCGAGGTATGACTTTGGCGAAGAACGGTTCTGAGAGTGTTGAAATTTCCTCGTTCTTTCCCCTTGCTTCATAGTATAGGTTCAGCATATGTCGGAATCCCGCCGCGAAAAATGCTTCCCAGGAATCACACCAAGTGTTATCTTGGGGGATATTTCCGTTGCATGTTGTCGTATGAAATCCGAACTTCCCTTCTGGAGACATTCCGTTGGTGTGCATGCTGGCGACTGAGGCGCAGAACTGCTCCACCGGTGGTGGAGACTGTCCCATCTCAACAAACTGGCAAATGAAGAAGTAGGTGGCTGGTTTGCTTTTGTACGTTCCCCAAGCGATCGGCTTTGGACAGAATGTGGGGGTGACAGAGTAAATGGTGGACATGGACTCGTATTCGCCGCGCATCATCAGCATTCCGTTATCGCCCGTCGCACACTGTCCGTAGCTATAGTCATCCTTTCGGCTCTCCTCACTGAAATAGGGGTACCTTTAAGAAATAATCGACCGTTTCATCGGCTTCAGAATTGTGCGTGGTCACTTTTGCAGTTCTAGACCAGAGAGAGGTGCCGTAGCTGACAGTGCCCAATATTGTCGTGCCAGAAGGAAGCTCTTCGAACCATAGCCGGTTAATCGCCACTTCTAACAGGAGGATCAAAATTTACCATCAAGTACGGCTTCATCTAGTTCAAAAGTCTCGCCGGTATTAGGAATCACCTCCTCCAGGGCTGTAGCAGTCATTTTATCTTTCTGGAAAATTCTCTTGGGAAAGTAGCAGAAAGGGAACTTGAATAAGTGTAATTTATATTGCTTGAGAAGTAGCAGTGAAGAAACTTGAATAAGTGCAGTTTATGTCTATTTAAGGGCTTGGATACAAGACTGTCGACCATAATGCGGGCCAGACATGTGGGGAGGGTACGGGAGGCACCGCGCGTAGCTAATCGACGCTGGTATAAACGGGCCTGGTCATCCGAAGGCGGTACTGTATGTATCCTGCACGATTATACCTGGTAGATCTCTCAGCTTGTGTGGGGCAATAAAAAGTACTACGCTGATGTGGAGGTATTATGCACACTTGGATGCGCTGAAATATCGCATCTCCATGAAACTTGAAATGTTTGGCGCCAGGATCGACAGATCTACATACTAATTTTTTCAACTTGTGTCAGACTTTCTGACCTCCTTAAATATCCACAGAGTATGGGTGATTGTGGCTCGTGAAAATTGTACTTAACTTCATGCCCACCACGATCACTCCATAGAACATCGACCACCGCAGTACCGTCAGCATTGCAAAACTTTGTCCAATTTTACTCCAACCCCAACCCTGACTTGGAACTTTTTTTAGTAGGCGCCTACATGCATCATCATATTGCGTGATACCCCGCAAGCGCCGCATTATTTCTTAACCCCGCACAGCCTGATATACCTCCTATCCTCTCACACCCCACACATATCGCAATGCCAACCAATTTGAAGACGTCTGTCACGCTTCCTTCTGGTATTTTGATGCCTATTGTTGGTTTTGGAACCTTCCAGTCCGACACCAATTCGCCTCCCGGCACCTGCAAGAGCGCCGTTTTGAAGGCGCTTCGTATTGGAATCCGGCACATAGATACCGCATACTCATACGGCACGGAAGAAGAAGTCGGGGAAGCAATCCGCGAGAGTGGAATCCCAAGAGACGAGATCTTCGTGGTGACGAAATTGTTTTACACCAGACCCGACTTTAAATAATTCGTAGTGATTGACTGGATTATCATCAGGCACAACACATTTCATAGACCCCAGGATGTTTCTAAGGGACTTGATATAAGCCTGAAGAGATTGGGTTTGGATTACGGTATTTTGATCGTTAGTTGTGATCCAGGACTGCGCTGAAATTTACAACAGTTGATCTGTACTTGATGCATTGTAAGCATGCCTCCAATGGCTAGGATCTGAGGTTTAACCAAATTAGTTCCCCATGCATATGTACCCACCGAAGATTTCGGAACTCTTCGGAAACCGGATGGAAAGGTGTGTTCATATCCCTCAACGGATACTTTGTAGCTAATTCTGTCAAACAGCCCATTATTGACCATGCCCTTTCCAAGGACTACATCTCCACCTGGAAAGCGATGGAACTCCTCGTTGCCGCCGGCAAAACTAGAGCAATTGGAGTCTCCAACTTCTCAATCCTCAAAACAAAACGCCTACTGGAGGCGGCAAACATTCGACCAGCCGTGAACCAGATAGAGTTGCATCCGTACACCTCTTATTGGAGACAGTAGACTTTCATGTACCAGGCTGATATCCGTTAGCTACCTGCCGCAACGAGCTCTGTTAGAATTCTCAAAAGCAAATGGTATACATATTACTGCGCACTCCCCGTTGGGAGGCGCGCCGGTTGGTGTGGTGGCGCTACATGTGGGCGAGAAAGGGCCGCTTGAAGATCCAGTGGTACGCTCCCCCCATGCATGGTACATGGTACATATCTTATTTGCGGTCATAGATTTTGTCGATTTCTGCCAAATACGGTTGTTTGCCCTCACAGGTACTGCTCTCGTGGGCAGTGCAGCGCGGAACAAGCATCGTCCCAAAGAGCAGTAACCCCGGACGCATCCTATTGAATACTCAATTCTTTGAGCTTGTAGAGGATGATTTCGAGGCAATCGAGACCCTGAGGGATGAAACGACGTCGATGCGAATGAACGATCCCAAAAACCATATTGGGTTTGATATTTATAATGAGGAGATGGAGGAACCAGTTAGTGAATGATTTTGATTGAAGCATGCGGCTTCGAGTTTGCATTAGCAATCTCTACGGCTGGGGTTTCGCCTATAGAGTACATACAAATACAAGGATGAAATATGTCAGTAAATTTGACAAATTACCTATGCAAATGACAACCTACTCTTACTCTACTACTCTACATGGCTCCTCTTCTTTAATTTAATCACTAGCACTTATTGTGGTCAGGCGCAATGGGCTGTTGGGGCTCGACGTTCGCTATGCCAACATACTATAATTTAACTAGTGTACTCCTACTTAAGTAATTTGTGAACTTGACTTCCAACATTTGTCCTGTGACTTTAACTTGCTGCAAATTAACATTCGAATTATGTGTACTGATAGCACTGACACTCCCCGGCCACAATTGCCGAGATTCAACTCAGGTCGCCGGGGTACAACTCTTATCGCACTGGAGCTCACATTTCTTTTTGGCGTCAGAGTCTCCGCCCTCTCTGAGAGCGCAGGGTTCAAGAGTTTGTATACAAGCTTACAGTCTAGGCAATCGAGTGCTAAGTAGTGAAAAATATTTGTCTCGTGCCCATTCGGTAGCGCCAAACATCATAGTTGGCTGTGTGTATGGAGATGCGGTGGTTAGGGTTAGTTACTTAACTAAATTTGGTGGCTGGGCTCTAGTCTAGAGACTCTCATCACGTGACCCAAGCAAGCTTACGAGCTAGCTTCGGTTGTGAGAGTCGCCAGACTAGGCTGGGCTCGAGACAAAGAAAGTGTTCAATTAGCGACCATGTTCTCGTGCCCAGACTTTTCGCCTCCGGCGAAATTACCTAGGTACACAAAGCTATGGATGGCAGGCGAGATCAAGCGACCAAGGAAAGTAGGTAGCCCTTAACATCGTCTAAATCCCAGCACCTATCATCATTTTACAGCCACACCAACAAAGAAAATTCACTGGCTTTTAGGAGCCCTTTCTGGGTCATCTGAGGTGCAGCCCCGCACACCCTGATTAAAGTATATTGTACGATTGTGAAGTTATAGAGCAATGAAGTTTCGCAAGGCTGCAGTTTTCACCCCCCCACGAAACACGACTTGAAGCTTCTCTTAAACAACAAATTAACTTGCACGCTATGGTAAAGTGCTATTCTCCAGATTGTTCCAGTGCGATCGTTGTCATCAAATTAAAAATTGATTGTGGTTAACGTTGTGGAACTGCTTTTGAAAACTTCAAAAATTCGAAGTTGTATGGAACTCAGCTGAGCCGCATTTTAGCACTTGAATGAGTGTGGTACTCGCCATCTCGGTACTCTACGTTAGTGCCGATACGGTAAATGTAAATATGCTTCTACGAGACTTTATCGGCTTTCTGGCTTCGCAAGTATTTTGGATATATTTCAGGTAGGCTTTAATGGGAAAGTGTCTCGTAGAAGTCTTTATGTATTTGCCGTATTGACACTAAGGTATATTCGTATACTGAAATGTACAGTGTTAAGCACTTATTCTCAAGTCAATCAGACAGTACGTAGTGAGCTCAACTAGAAAGTTAGTTCATGGTAAAAATACTACTTACGATAGATAGACATATCTCAGTGGCGCACTCGAGGATGGCGCACTGATTTCGTGATCAGATGTCACTGGAGGAATGAAATATGGCCAATCGAGGAATTCCCGTAGGATAGAAAGTCGGTCTACTCGAGGAACGGAGATCAAAGGTTTCCCAAACAGAAATGGTAACTTCACAGAATTTTGGAGGTTATTGGATGGGAAAATGATTGAGATCGATTAAAACAGTTAGAAACGACTTTCTTTCCTATGGGAACTCATCGCTTTTAAGGCAGCCGCGAGAGCGTGCGGCGCTGCAGTTGCAGCTGACTGCTGCGTTCAGCACTGCCTGACTCGCGCTTCCCTGAGTTCCTACTATCCTTATGAAATAAGATGTGCATCCTTCCTCTACTGCGCACAGACACGATTTCTCACGTTGTGACATTTCATCACCTCCACCATCACCTCAGCTTCGACAACCGGATGAGCCTGTCATCGTTATATACATGACCAGATAAATGAAATCGGTAAGGAAGCTCTAGCTGTGCTAGACTTACGTGGGTGGGCGATGGTAGGAACCCGTAGCTCACCCACGAGAACCCGTAACCCAGTCACTTTGCCAGTTTTGATATAGTGCTTTATTGTCGAGTATATACAGTAGTGTTGTCACAAATGAGTGAATTGTTGAAATAGTGATGCTAGAGAAGCTTGATTGTGTACTATCTAAGAGGGCCACAAGGCCATATATATACGGTAGTCCATGTATGAATGCGTGCGTACACATCTATGTATAGAGACGGCTGAATACAATCAGCCCAACAGTAATCTCCCATACAAGGCATCATCTCCAGCCATACGAAGGCTGAGATCTATTTATGTAACATGAATGGCAAGGTATAACAGAGTGACATATGATGGTTTAGAACGGTGTTTGCTTTGTTCGGTTTCCGAAGGCTGTTCCTAGATCCGGGAGTCGACTACTTAGGCAAAATTGAAAACGTGACGGCAGAATCTAGAATTGGCCCTAGGAGTAAATCATCACAACTTAGCTAACTACTCTAGTAACAGGTGACTACAATACACATCGTTCTTATTGGGCCGCGGAACCATCCCAGTACCACCGGGATTACTGGAAGAAGTAACTGGAATGAGGAAGGTTGACGACAGAGCGTTAAACTGCTCGGACACAGCCCTACGAAGGAGCACAGATCTCACGAATCACGATCATAGTTCTCTCAGGAACCTCTTCTCCCCACCACATACGAATGTAGCCCTTGATTATGACTAAATGTAGACTAGTTTTCAGTGAATCGGCAGCAGGCTGTGGGATGGCACATTAATCATTGTTGAACTCGACAAACAGCACCGCAGAACTGCAGATTGAACTCCGAAGCATCCGGGCTGCCACTTCTAATACCCAAAGAATTTAATGACGAGGACAAACCGGTTGCCGATATAGCTATTGACCTTAGAGATGAAATAGCGCTTTTAAGTCGTAAGTTCGGCGATAATTCGAGGTTACTATCCGCCTGGGAAGAACAATCTGATGCACGCTGTCAGCATAGAAGTAGAGAGCACGGGAGGGAGCAATATCTGTACATACAGTTTGATTGTTGTTAAAAAGTCTTGAAGTAGTAAGGGCGAGATGTAACGAAGATGGTCTCGTTAGGTCGTGCCTCGTCTATTAGCCTCGATCAGGTGATTATTTTAGTGTTGGGTTACAGAAACCTTGGTTCCTGTTTGGCGTTCAGTTAGTGCATGACGTCAGATCTAGCCCTTAGCCCTACTTTAACTTATAAGTTTAGTACGAATCATTCCTGTTCGTTTCTAACTCAGTTCGATTCGCTTGCCGCTCTCGGGACTACCCTCTGAAGGTCGCTGAATATCCCACCCCGCAAAAACTCCGTCCCCCCTCGTCTTGTCCCGTGTGCATCACTACCTCCGCTCATTCTCGTTCTCGTTCTCCTCCATTTCCCTCCATTCAAAGACGCACACACGAAGAGAAAGCCCACTACAAGAGTCAATATGGCCCCTATTGCCTCGGGTTAGGTGTTCTCTGGCGGCGTGGGTGTTCTCTTCTGTGTGTCTATCAAGACAACCCTGTTAGCTTCTCTCTCCCTATCCCTAGCCCCTTGGTGATTAGTGTATGTGTGGACATGAGGCCATGCTGGAGGGAGGACGGGGTGGACGGAGGGCGGGCCAGTCATGGATCCGCAGTTGGGCAGGCTGGCGGTGGACCCGAACACATCGGACACCAATCTGGTAGCCCGTGTCTCTCTAATTGCAACGGTACTGTAGAGGCATGTCTTCTGGTGATGATCTGGGAGTGGTCAAGACGTCGCGTCTATCAAAGACTCAATCACCAAGACAGCTTGAACTAATCAACGCAGTTGCACACGAATAGTATGCAACACCTCCAATGGTCTTTTCCCGACCGTAATCGTATTTGCGTATACGCGGGTGCAATTACGACTTTATGTTTACTCTACACGTTCGTATATCTGCCACCGAGTTCGCAAACTGGGCCTAATTCACGAACGCAAGGTAAATTTGATTGAGTGGACCCACCTCCTGGACCCTAAAATAGGCGTGTCCGCACAAAGTGTCTACAAAATGCAATCGACTTTTCTTCATTCGAGATATCCCAGCTTATCTTCACCTGGTCCTTTAGCCGCTTACCCCTGTCTGTCAAAGCAGTTGAGGAATTTGGCACCTCCAAGCGGGTCAGGTCTGGTCGAGTGGCAAATAGTTGACTGTCGGGTTCCGGTAAATTTCGTTTCTTCCTTCCTGCTGCAATCGCTGAATCGTTAAGTACGAGCTGTGTGTTTAGGGATGATAACTAAAGGGTTGTTGTCCTCCTAATGTCGCCCACCGAGCTCTTGCGGGGAACCATCGCTTTTATGACCCTGTGACTACATTATGAATGATCACTGAGAGACAATTGGCCAGGAACTTGAAGATTCAAGAACTAAGCTTCCTGCTGCTATTGGTGATGCACAATGAATATATTCTTGCAAAGAGCAGATTACATGGTATGTATGTACTTATTCATTTGTAGGTAATTTTCAGCACTGATATCTATGGTCTGTAGGCATACGGGTGGCACATGTACTCAATTCTGTGTTTAGTCAGGTGGCTGCAGCAACGATATCTTGAGAACTGGCGAACACTTGTCAGAGCTATCAACCTCCAGTAGAACCTGGGGACTCTAAGTGTTTGGAAGCGGAGGATGGTACAATGTGCACGTAGACCACACCGCGCGACAGACTGACCAACAACTCGGCTGAAAGACGACGCTACCGCTTGACCAATTATTTCCAGTAGACAGGCCGTTGTGGATAACGCTCCATCGGAATCTGAGAGGCGACGTCTTAGAGCAGTGAGGGCAAGTTGCGTGTTTCCTAACGTGCAGCCCTACGAATTAATTGTACCCGAGAGCCGTATCAATCGGGGTCGCCCGAGAAGCGATCTTTGGCAATCCTCCCTGGTGACTAGTGTTCTCGATGTGGCGGTAGTATACATTAGTTCCATGCGATAAGGGGCGAGTGCCGTATGGGCCGGCATATGATGCCTCCGATAACAAAAAAGAGGAGTAATTTTGTTTATTAGGTTCCTTTGGGGCTGATCATGAGGCGGTGAGGGTTGAAATGTTATACGTAGGCCTAGGTACGTATACCGTTAAATTTGTGTCCTTTTTGTCGTAACCGGACCTTAAAATGCACAAAAGTGAGGAAGTGATGACGGTACAAGACGTCCTTCTATCTAGTCTCGTAGTGTGCTTCCCAGCGCTCGATACTACGTACCCATCTAGAGTAAGACCTCAATCTACTTAGGTGCTAATCCTAAACCACAAACACGTGATGACATACCCCTCATCATGCGCAATTGAAAGTGCTGTGAATTTAAATTTCGGGTCTGGCACTAGGGAGTCTTTGGGTGTGTTAAACCCATCAGTACGAGCTATTCTAGTGCCCAAAGTGAAAGTTTGAAATTCATGTGACGTCTGAAACACTTATACCTAAGCAAATTACCCTCTGGAAGTGGGTGTAGCTGTCAAAAACTGTATTCCGATAAATTTTCGGGCGAGCCTCTACATCACGATAACAACGACTGCCCAACTAATCTTTCGGAGGTGAGAATGTGACGTTTGGAACCAGCAACTCGACAATCGCAACCTGTTGTCTTGGGTTTGATTCCGCCAGTGTTGAAGAGTCCAGACTATCCAATTGGTTCAGTAAAATTCAAACCCTTTATAAAGCCAAAGTCTCTGTATGAGGCTTATACAAACCTTAGCGTCTTAAGGATGATAGTTAGGTTTTAGTTTATAAGGCTCAAACCTTTATATATAAATTTACCGTATGTACCCTTAAGGCACTTTAGATATATACTGAGTCACTATTCTGGAATCTTTCAAACCTCGCAAGTTCTTGCGAGATTAGAGAGGATCCAGGCTAACTGAGTCACCATAGGATTCACGGACCAAATTACATACGTCACAAAGTGTTGTACATTAAGAAAAAACTGCATGACATCTCCCGCTGACTATAGCTCGCTAGAAAACCTACGGATCAACATACAGCGCCTCCGCAAAGCCATACGACTTTCCACCGTGGAGCAACCGAAACTCCAACACCGCGCACTTTAAGCATACATGAACGTCCATATGTGCTTCCCGAAACTTTTTTCCTGTAATCTCAGCGGTCTGTGCAGGCGCTTCATTTATCTTGGAGTAGGGTATTTTATATGGGATTCGACAAAGTATCTTCACTTTATTTGGGTCATATCTCGTTGGGGGGGTGTATTCCTGGCTATACAATAAGACATCTTCGAACTTACGGTCGCCGAGACGGCGCCAGAACTCAGTTTTCACGTTGTAGTAATACTGAAGAGGGAGCGTACGTCCTTCGGTAATGGTTTCACCCTATACATGCTATTAGAACTGATTCACTTTAGGCTTAATCATACCAAGAGAATACATACCCGTTTCAGCAACCAATGCATCTGGTTTTTGGCGCAGGAAATCCCCTTAAATTTGTCAAAGAATCTGTCCTCTATTCTATGTTCCCCATCCTTAAAGGGGACATTGATGATCAGCCCATAGCTGCAGCGCGCAATTCGTGACTTGATGGTGGTTCCTAACACCAAGTTCACAGATCCGATCTGCTGAGTATTTCGACGTGCACGGTGATAGTCCGATCCCCAGATTGTGGCACCGCGACACACGGCTGATGTCCTAATCCAAATCAGCGATTACTCAATATTATGGGGCGGATATTCGTACGCCTGAGGCTCCTGGATAATTTTTATTTTGGAGTGCGAATTGGCTATTCGGAGATGATCATATAAATACTTGCTCTCTCCAAACCCGCCAACCAGTAATATGGCCTATTAAACACTCGTCCATTAGACCTATTTTGGTTATTGCAATTGGAGCAGCTGGGGCATACCTTCGGTAGAACCCTGCTCTCTTCCATCTGTATGATCTGCCGCTCCACAAGTCCTTGTATTTTAAGACATACGACATCGAAGACTGCAGTCAGAGAGTTCGTTCTGATTTGAATCGTATCGTCCTCGATGCCCTTTTCGGGATCATCTTCGACTCCTCGCAGGTCCACGGACCACAGATCGTCCTCTCTCGCCTGCTTGCTGAAGTTGCGTTTGATTTGATGCTCAAAATCCTCAATCATCCTCCTCTTCGCCGATGCCTTTATGCGGCTATATACGTCTTCTCCTACTAGCGTAGTGATGTGCTGGTGAAATGCGAGGTCAAGGAAAATGGAGCCACAAAGGTCACCTACGAAAGTACCATCAGTGAATCAAAATTTGCATTAGAAAACCGTATACTCACCATCACCAACAGCACATTCCGCAAGTCTCAGAGGGTTTAGTTCATCAACCCGGTAACTTATTAGATCCTTCACCAATGGTATGAGTCCCGATGACTATCGACGTATAAGTTATGATTCACTCACCACGGTTCCGCCACCAGCTAATACCAGACGGTCTGAGCATATGATACTGTGCGTGCATACTATGTGGGGCATGGGGACTCACCATCACACACAACAAAACCATCACCCACCTAAGTTGCAATCAGTTAGCACAAACAAGCTAAGAGGATGCAATTTTGCGCACCTTCAATTCCTCGAGATCGTTTTTCTCATTCAATACGGCGATCGCGGCAGCTTCTGGCTCCGTGACCAACTCAATCTTGCCTGGGATACCAGCCGCTCGTGCTGCCTTAAGCGTTTTATCCTTTCCAGAATCAGACCATACAGCTGGAACCGTGAGTATAACCTTGACGTTATAATCTTCTTGAAAGTTATCGCCCTTCCTTCTCTTCAAATGTTCCACGGTATACTTCCAGAGGCAGCTCAAGTAGTCGTTTACAACGTCCTCTGGTGTCTTTTTGAGGCGTTCCAGATCTGCGTTCGCGAACTTAACCTGCTTGGTGTCTGTATAGTATTTGTGTGACGGCTCAAGGAGAATCTTCATCCAGCGGAACTTGAAGGAATTTGGGTCATGGCTAACTTCAAAGCCCCACCCGGAAATCTCGCCGGTGCTGGTATACGAAATCGCAGACGGAACTTTGTCGTTATTTGGATTACGGGAATGTGGATGAGGCCAATCGTTGATGACACTAACGATATTCCTACCACCCCTCCCATTTACCACTACGGTCCACGATACGCCCGAAAACTGGTTGGAAAGCACTAGTTAGCCCAAATTTCTGGTGTAAAATACTTCAACTCACTGTAGTCCCAAAATCGATCCCGATGATAATATCAGGCATTGCGGATATCAATCGCGAAAGTTTTCAGCACAGAGTAGACACAGTTTCAAGTGCTAGATAGTAGGCAGTATTGGAATAGAGCATATGAAGAATAATAACAGAAGATCTGGGGTAGGTTTACTACCGGGGTACATGCCCAATCCCAAAACTAGGTTCTACAGCCCGTGAGTCAGTATCTTCAGCTGCACAGCCTGTTCGAAATACCAGGATTAATCCATTTGTCTGTTTTGCCTGGTGTGGGGTCCTCATGCGCAACAAAACTGGTGGCGCAATGTTCATATTAAGAGCGGCTATTGCATGAGGCGACATGTTTTATCTGCTTATTTCTTTAGATCTTCAGTTTTTGGGCGCACGTCAAGTAGCATTTATTACTGGAGATAGCGTTCATCACCGCTGTGCTATTTTAGTCGGGGAAAAGCCTCCGGCGTACAAACAAACATCTGGCTGCGCTTCTGAGGTTAAGATTGCTCTCAAGACAGTGATTAATTTCCCCAGAACCTGAAATGTGCGCCTCACCCAATGATTAGAAAACGCACCTTAAAAATGGTAGGCCTAGAGAGTGAGGCTTCGATCATTCTCCATTGCTGCACACGCGCGCCCTGTAACTCTAAACCAATAGAGCCTCCGCGATAGCCCAGCCAGGTGAGTGATTTAGTGCATCAATGAATGGTCTTCTCATCAGATAGGTGCAATGCACGGTGCTCGATTAAGCGCACAGATCAGAGATCTAGAGAACAAAAACACGGCAAGGCCGACTCAAGCTGATTAGCTGAGAATTCGAAGTTGGACTCAGATGCGATATTGAAAAAGCAATACGAAGCCGAAAGACATTTTTTCCTTCCGACTAATAATTGGCTCGACCCGGCCTTCTACTTTAACTTTTCAAATATAAAAAACTGCGTGTATCGCTACTACCTATATGGTCTAGAAGCCCCCAAAATTTTAACAGAACAGTGAGCACAGAAATTCTAGTCTATTGACACTTAAGGTACGATCTATCGTCCACAAGACACGAATAAATGCTTTCATTATTACTGACAACAGCATATTTTTTTTCAGATAGTACTAGTAGTACTGCGGCAATATGAGCAGCAGCACTTATGAACTGCATAGTAGTACACGTCCAGTTGAGGGCTTTGGCATCGCTGAAGAGGGAAAATATACGAGTATGATTTTGGGTAGGTTGCTCTGGTGGCCAATACGAAGTGTCTGAGTCCTGAGGATTGCTATAGTGATGGGAGTCACTGGCGCAGGGAAGAGCTACTTCATCAACAAGCTTGTGGGAAAACCAGTGGCCAATACTTCGGATCGTTTAAATTCGTGTAAGTATCTCGGCTTTTGAAAATACTGCAACATAACTGTTCTGGCTACCAATATTTTGACTGCTAATTAACTGTAGGCACCAGTACTTGTCAAGCGGTTCTCACCCAAATTGGCAAAACAAAAACCATTCTTGTGGACACCCCAGGTTTTGATGATACTACGAAGTCGGACACAGAAATTCTGGATGATATAGCACGGCTATTGGCTGCCCAATATCAACTTGGGGTGTCTTTGAAGGGTATTGTATTCCTGCACCGTATCTCGGACAGTAGGTTTTCCGGTACCGCAGGTAAAACCCTCAACATGTTCCAAAAACTCTGCGGCAAAGGTGCTCTTTCAAACGTCATTCTTGTTACAACACGGTGGTCCGAGGTCGATGAATCGCTTGGCGCGGTCCGAGAAAAAGATTTGCGCAATCAGTTCTGGACGTTCATGCTCAACTGTGGTTCCACTATGGCCCGCTTCCTAGGAGACCGCGACTCGGCCCTGGGCATTGTTAGCCAGCTGCTCGGAAAATCTAACGTGGTGTTGGATATCCAGCGTGAGCTGGTAGATGAGCACAAACAGCTTCATGAGACTTCAGCAGGAGCAGTAGTGGATGATGAACTAGCAATGCTGAAGCAAAAAGCGACCGAGGAGCTTGAGCAAATCGAGGAGCTGCGCCGCTCATTACAGGACTCGGATAGCCGAATGAGGGATGATATGCAACGACGTTGGTTAGAAGAGCAGAGAAGAGTAAAAGATGCTGATGAAATGGAGAAAAGGCTCCGTAGAGATATCTCCAAGGAGGTAAGGGAGGAGATTGGAAAGGGTGTTAAGAAGCAGAGGTATAGGGGCATCTTTCCTACGATTCTAGGCGTTTTAGGGATGTTTGTAGGATTGGATTATTCGATAGGCAGCGGTCTCGTTGATGGTCTGCAAAGTCTCATGGATTTGTATTGATGGAGGTAGTTGTTTGGAAGTCAAGATTGTCTTTAGCTAATTAATATCTATGTGGCAACAAGAAGATAATGCTATAAAAAAGAGGATGTTCTAGTGTGCTCCGCACAGGTACTTATTGAGTTGTGGATGCGTATACACAGAGCTCTTGTGGAGGAGCTACAGATTTGCTGCGTTGATATCCTTGGGCGGCTAGACCTCACCTCGGAATGATATCGGCTAGTGCCTGCTCGCAAATAAGACACATGATTGGCAGAACGCCTTGCGTATACATATCTAGTACATAATAACACTGGTGGGGAGAGCTATGTTTAGAATAGTCTGTCAGACGGCTTGGTAGGATTTTGCGGCGAGCCCCAGAAACAAAAGACGTCAACAGAAGTAGCTGCTCTCGTGCCCAGACTTGTTCACCAAACGAGCTTGCGAAAAAAGAACGTCTAGTATACGAGAGTACGAAGTAGCTCTACCCTAATTTCTAAATTAACAATTGCCTTTCCTTTTCGGGTAATATCAGTGTCCTAAACCAAATGTCACTGTTACAGGCGTCTCAAACCATATGCGATTTGTTCAAGCTACCTCGCTCCCAGATCTTGTCGCCTGGCTGCTTTTCAAGCGTAACCGTTCGAATAAATTCGTTGTAAAAAAAAAGTAACGTCACCAACATGCATTCAACATCTGATGACGGTGGCGAAATAGGTTCAAAGACGCAAAACACAAGTAACCTTTTCTCGTGCCCAGCCTCCTGCGGCTGGGCACGAGAAAATAAGTAACCTCACTTATACTTACCTGAGGCGAGACATTAAGGTTGCATAAATTTATAAATTCAGCCCTGCAACTCCGCTTTCCAACTAACGCTAGCTTTGCCCAAGAGCGGCTGAGCAATCCCAAACTTGTTGCTGCATAACTGCGGCTGGCTTTCAGCTAATCATAACGTCGCAATCAATATTTCCAAGGCGCGCAGTAAGACCAGCAGCCTTATCATGCATCTCATCGCCTCATCACGGTCGATCGCTCTATTGTAATCGGGAGCGCCCGTTGGGTGGGTAACCGCTAGAACTCGCGCATGCGCACGTTTCCTTTCTAACTGACTCAATCTGTGTAGGACCATCCACTTCTGAACCAACATTCCTTCGGGTGAATCTTCATCTGCGAGACCACTATCACTCACGAACTCAACGCTCCACCGTTTCGTATTCCGGATACCTTAAAGATGTCCGTTCAGGAGCAACACGGTGATTCTGCTCCCGTAGATGTTTCAACCGGTGACACAGTCGGCAAAAGACTGGAGGGAGATGTTGGAGATGTTGCGATTGACGAATCGCCGTCTACGCATTCGGATCGTCAAGATCGGTCTACCTCCAGTAACTCTCCTCCGGCACAACAGCCTGAAGTGGAGGATGTCGCCAGTGAAGGTGGGTATCTTAAGCACGTATTTGTTCAAACCCACCATAGTAACTGAGCTCCTTTCAAGTTTGCCTCAATAAACCCAAACACACACATGCTCCGACAGATATTAATGCATCGGCTCAGATTCAGCCACCTGCGCAGCACGGTTCGACAAGGGAGAACCCGCAGACATTCAAGGCCCGTTACGGTGCCCGGGTACTCAGAAGAAAAGTGCCAGGTGACAGCAGCAGTCGGAATACTCGAACACAAGTCAAGACGCCTCCACCCCGGCAGGTAATTCCGCCAGCAAATGCCTCGGAGTCTCCGATGAGCCATCGAAACAAGAAACACAATTACCTCCCCTCAAAGGAACCACATGTGGGAGGTGACGTTGCTGTCGGTGGTTCGCATGGTTGCGACCAAGAAAACACCATAGAATGCCATGAGGCCTCTTCCACCGACTCTAGGTCTACAGCATCTGCATCACCTGAGTATCCAGAACACCATACTCGTACTCGTTCATACCCCGATAAGCCAGAAAAGGCTGGGAGGTCAACCACTGTATCCTTTCTTAAGTTTATCTCGAGATCGAATAGCCGAGATACCCAAGACGAAGACATCTCTTATTACAAATACAAGGCTCGCCGATACAAATCCAAACGAAAGAGGCTGCGGAAAAGTCTCGAGGGCGCAGAGCGGGAGCTTGATAAGCTGAAAAAAGAGAACAAAGAGCTGAACGCAAAGTTTAAAGTTTCCCATAACAACGAGATATCAATGGCAGACAACCTGAAAGTCACACAAAAAGTAGCTTCTGCACAGGAGCGACGTGCCAACGGTTTGGAGGTGGCGATACAAAACATGCAACTTTATGTGGGCCCCCAGGCAGATGACGAAGTATTGAAGGCAACATTTGGCGGGCAATTGACGGGCAAAGTCAGGACCTGGAGCGCGGCATTTGTCACCAATAACCAGCCCGCGGAAACTTATGTGCAAACCCTGCGAAATTCAGCGTATGCGATACTTTCCCCGATTGATCAAGCGCTGGAATTACTACGCGAGAAAAGGAAAAGGAGGTTGTTTGTTGAGGGGATGGTTGGATCTGTTTTAGCAAGCAATATATTCCGGACCGTGACCACTGAAGCGTCAATTAAACCCCAAAATCCAGTGCGCCCAACAGTGCTAGAATACTCCATGGATAAGTGTTTTGCTGAATCCATCAGCGTGATGGAACAAAATCTAACCAACGGTCTGTACATTCCACCACTTCATTTAATATCAAACAGAGAACCGTAATCTGATAGTAAATACCTTAGGCTTTGGCTCATGTATCACTCCTCTCGAGTTGAACAACTGGCGCGCCTTCACTGTCTCCCTTGCTTCCCGACTTTCGGATGGGGCCCCACATACGAATTTCCTCCGCCCATCCATAGACGAACTTCTAGTCATGCTCCAGCCTTTGGCCAAACCTGATGTATCGACAGAGCGTCTTTTACAAAATCTTGAGTCGATCTTCCGTGTGGCCGCCGAACTTGCCTTTTTGTTGTATAGACAACGAGCTGACTGGATTGTCAAATATCCTTTCTCTAAAACTTGTGTATTTGACGGAAATACTATGGAGGACATTGACGATGATGAAGACGGCTCACACTCTGGAGTCGAGAAAGAACTCCCCAAGCAAGTGGAGATTTTTGTGTTTCCGGGTCTATACAAAAGGGGGAATGCTGATGGTGAGGGTTATGACGTGGAGTCCTGTATGGTGAAGGCGAAGGTGCGGTGCGTAAGGTTCGGTTCGTGAAGAGGGGTGATTAATAGAAGATGGATATATTTATCAAGCATAACTTCTGAAGTATTAAAGATGTCCCATTGAAATTTCACCCATATTTTGTGAACAGTTTCTCGATGTGGTTAATTACAGGTCGTAGAAGTGCTCTCCTCTCATCCTCACAAGGTACTGATTGTTGCATGTGTACCTGCATCGTGAGCCTCACTGCTCAGGTCCGTTTGATATGCAGTTGGTGTATGAAGATTGCCTCAGGAGTGCGGCTCGTATCAGTGCAGAGCGGCTCATATCAGTGCAAACGGATGAGCAAACGGAGATAGATATGGAGACGAATACGGCTGTGAATATGGGAGACAAGTCTGTATATATATACGGGCCTTCAGCACCTCGAGAGATCAGTCAATCAACAAGCCTAAGAAGCGTCAAAATCAACACTGATCGCGAAGAACACACCGAATGATATCTGGTGGAACTGGATATGCAAATGAAGATGCACGTTCGTTTGTTTGTAATCATTATGTATTCAGCCGCTTGCGGCTATGACATACATATTCCTATAACATCCTCCCTACTCCAATGAGAGAAAATGTACATGCACGCATATGAGGTCTACTTTAGTCGATCCTGTGTGGGGGGGGGGGCGTTTGAGAGATTAAC
>Ga0307515_10000562_pt1 | contig 87360 bp, 40 predicted proteins | sample 17_EM_MG_FD_194513 | JGI IMG/M metagenome (GOLD analysis project Ga0307515, IMG submission 194513) | Populus trichocarpa ectomycorrhiza microbial communities from riparian zone in the Pacific Northwest, United States - 17_EM | ecosystem: Host-associated > Plants > Roots > Unclassified | place... | reverse complement strand
CTTGGCATTTCCCTATATTTATAGAGCCTTCGGCTTCCTTCCTTCTTCCCTGGAAGAGACACATATCACGACCTACCGGAATACATTCTTTCCTTTCTTCTTACTGACTGCTTTCCTACTGATTGATTACGACTGACGACCGACCGACCGACCGACCGACCGACCGACAGACAGACAGACAGCATTGTGACTTCCTATCTGAGAGGGACCGCGTCCACCACCACAATAGTATTACTCTAAACGTCCTTATCGGATTCGCGATTAAGAACTGTTTTTAGAAGAGGGGTGAACTGTTTAATATTAAAGTTGATAGAATTAACTAAGGAGCCAAGTCGGATAAGGTTACGGAGAAGATTGCCACAGCTAGCGCTAGACGGTAGCAGTTAAGTAGTGGGAAGGGTTTGTAATGCTAGGATAAGGTTAACAATAAGATTTTTAAGCCCTATGCGTGTTAGAGGGGACTTATAATAGACGAATTAATAAATACCTTTATTACCTATCTGGTATAATAAGTTTAAAGAGCTAGGGATGCCTAGATCCTAATAAGTTAAGTTAAATAAATTGTAGAAGTTATCCAGCCCTTTTCTAATAGGTTTTGTTTTAATTATCTCTAATTTAAAGAGATTTGCTATCGTGGGCGAACGCGCTAAGAGCTATGTTAGGAGGACTGATGTGGTAAGTAGGTAGGTAGGCGAGGAGGGGATATTAAAGAGGCTAGGATATAACGGATAGTATAATAGTAAATAAGTAAATAAGTGCAGGGAGGTTAAGGACATATTAGGCGCGTCTTAAAATAAGGATATAATAAGGAAGAAAAGTGTAAAAAAGGAAGTAAGGTATAAGCAGAACGCGAGGATTAAAGATTAGGTGTGGAAAAGTTAAGTTAATCTAATGTGGCTTAGACTAAGGCTTTACGGGGCTTAGTTAAATGCTAAGCTATAATAACCTAAAGTGCGGGGACACCGTTTATAGTCTCTGGTTATATAGGCTAAAACGTAGTACGTATGTGGGATTCTAGTATTATTGGAAAGCTATAGACAGCATTTATTAGTCTATAAATAATTGTAATTATTAGCTTTAGTTTGTTCCGCGATATATAAGGCTTAAATAAAGCGAGGCTCTAATGCAGTGATGCTGAAGGCGCTAGGTAAGGGTACAGCTGCGAGAGCGGGTTGATTGTTAGGTTAGTTATATACGCGCCTACAATCTATTACGTAGCTGATTTTGAAATAAGCTAAACCTAATATACTAAATACAGATATAACCTCTTTTTATAATAGTTAATCGACCTATTTTCTAAAAACTGGATCCTGTTCCCAGAACCGGATCCGGTTTTTAGAATTGCGCCCTTTTTATAGTAGTTAATTAGCCTATATCCTAAAACCGGAATTAGGATCTAGTCTCTAGAATTAGATCCGGTTTTTAGAATTATAACTTAAGCTAAAACTGAAAATAATCCGATTGGCTTAATACTATATCTTTTTAGTTATATTTGGTACGTCTAGGACCTAGAATTGGGACTTAGCCTTTAGAATTAGAATATAGTTTTTAGAATTAGATCTAGTTCTTAAAACAAGATCTTGTTTTTAGTTAAAACTTAGGCTAATATTAAGGAGTAGATTCTATATTTATTCTTAACATTCTTACCTTATTAATATGCAATTTAGAGTTAACTTATACCCTAGTTACCCTATAAAACGCTAATAGGCCATTAATTATCTAGTACTATAGTGATGTGTTTAAAGTAAAGGTCACTACTAAGGTTAAAGCGAGCTATAAACGAGAATTTTTAAAAGTAAAAGGAGATATTTTTACAAAAGGCTAATAGATTAAAGCGAGACTATAACGTAGATTGCTATATCCTAATATAGCGCAACGGTTGATTTTATACCTATACGTCTATAGATTAACCTTTATAGCCTTTAAACCTACAAGATCTAATAGGCCCTTTTCTCTCTATTGCTATACGGACTACTAACTACTTTAAAGGAAAAGTTCTATCCTGCACTAGTTAAGAAAACGCTAGCACATTTTAACTAGGTTAAAGAGGGTAGGCTAATAAAGGCTAATTCTAAGATATCTAGATTAGAAAGCGATAAGTCTTTTCTTTATAGAGGACTAAATAAGTTATAGGCTGGCCTAACTTACACTACTAAGTATATAAAGGTGGAGAACTATTATACGAGCTGGAAAATCGTGTGTATAATTGAGGTGATTTGCTAAGACTAAACTAGTATAATATAGGTTTAGGTGGGGCATCCTAAGGGATATTTCTTCTTAGGATGGCTAAAAATTAACTATGGTGAAGACTCTTGCAGAGATCTCTAGTAATTACTATAACTTAGCTAAGAGTTACATTATAATTAAAGTATCTATTTTCTAATTTATAAAAATAAAGCGATATATGGAGTAAATACTAATTAAATAGTATGCTTTCTTATGAAATCTATAAGTGAAACACGTAAGCTAAACGCTAACTATCTAGAGATGGCTACTAAAAACCGGCTAAAGGCATATCGCTATAGGTACTCCTTGTCACTCCTAACTATTATAGGTGCTCCTTATAGGCACTCCCCTTTATCGCAGGTACTTTTTATTATTATAGGTACTCCTTATTATTGTAGGTACTCCTTATTATTATAGGTGCTCCTTATTATCGCGGGTACTCCTTATTGTTATAGGTACTCCTTATTGTTATAGGTACTCCTTATTGTTATAGGTACTCCTTATTGTTATAGGTACTCCTCACTATTAGGAGTACTCCCTATTGTAGATACTTCCTTTTATTATAGGTGTTCCCCGTAATTATAGGTACTCCTACTTATAGGTACTTATCAATATCGTAGGTATGCTAAGTGCTGGCTTTTTATAGCTACTTGCTTTAGTTTTACGCGTTTAAAGGTATAGGCGCTTCTATAGGCGGGTCTTCCGTAGGGATTAGCACTAGCCCTATAGATTTAGTATGGCGTCTTGTCTTAGCTAAGATATATATTATATAGATGCTTAGCGTTTTCTTAATGACTTTGCTAGTGGGATAGGAAAGCTGTACGGAAATTTTATTACTTAATTGGGATTTTTTACGCCATTTGCTTAAAAGGAAAAGTAAAGGTTAAAGATAGGAGTGAGGAGGTTTGGGGGATTAAGTAGACCCTAAAAATAGAGGACCTAATTTTAGGCTCTCGAAATATCTAAAATTAGGACCCTCTTAGAAGCTAAAAATAGCCCTTTATTTACACCTAAAACTAAATACTTAATTTTTAGAGCCTACTTAATCCCCCTTTTTCTTTCTCTCTAAGTCTAGGTAGTAGCCTTAGATATAACTTATATAAAACGGCGTAGGGCAACTTATTAAAGCGTAAGCTAGTAAGGCTTAGCGAAGCGTGCTAACTAATTAAAAGCTAAGAAGCTAAGGATAAAAATAAATCCTAGCGATTCGCCTATTTATAGAAGCCCTTATAGTTCTACTCCTTTAATTCCCCTAGGGCTTTATTCCCCTAGGGGATTATTCCCCTAAGGCTTTACTCCCCTAGGGCTCCACTCCCCTAGGAGATTATTTCCCTAGGGCTCTATTCTTTTAGGGCTTCGTTCCCCTAGGGCTTTATCTCCCCTTAGCTTGCTTAGATCTGCCCTTATATATAGGGGGTCCGCCAACAAAAATTTTAACCCGAGTTTATACTTAATAGGCCCTTACTTAGAGGCTTTTAATATAGAGGCTTTTGGGTTAAAGATAATGGAGTAGTTAATTGTAATTAGAGTTTAAAAATTTAGGACCTAAAAGTAATAGACTACTTATAAACTTAGGTTAATAAGCTTTACAGTTCCTACACCCCGGTTATACAGTCTGAGGTTGCTAAGGTAAGCTATTAGATCCACGTAATGGTTACCTAAAGCTAGATTTTCTGGCCGATTTTTGTTTAAAACGGAAGATACTAAGTCCTAGTAGCCGTAGAAGTCCTTCCTTTAGAAGTCTAGCGCTAAACTATAGATTATATCCTGTAAGTAACGCCCTTATATCTTATATATAAAGTATCCTTATACTTACTTCTTAACAGAGCTTAACTATAAAAGAGAGTGCTAAAGTAGCTCTAGATGCCGTAAAGGTTTTATCTATAGGCGTTTTAAATTGCTAATTATGTTCTATATAAAACCTCTACTATCTTAATTATATTAGATTATAGATTTTATATTATACTTACCTTTAGAGGCGCTTTATAAACTTCTTCTTAAGGCTGTGTTAACAAAAGTACTGTGTTTAAATCTATAGTAATGAGATATATTAGGCGCGGTGGAAAGAAGGCAAAATAGGTAATATTTGGACTAGTTGTGACTTTTTGCAGACTATTATTCTTTAGATGTGACCGTTCGTTAAACTAGTTGTTCTCTAGACGTAACTGCTCCAGATATAGCTATTCCAGATATAGCTGTTAGACGTAGCTGTTCCCCAGATATAGCTGTTCCCTAAATATAGCTGTTCTCTATACGTAGCTATTCTCTAGATATGGCTGTTGGCTATTCTCTAGTGGCTGTTCTCTAGACGTGGCTGCCCTCTACATAGCTGTTCTCTAGACGTGGCTATTCTTTAGACGTAGCTGTTCTCTAGACGTAGTTCTCCTATTTGGCGCTGCTAAGAGGACCGGTTATTTTGGGCCAATTAGGCATCCGATAATTCTCTAGACGTGGCTGTTCTCTAGACATGACTAGGATCCCCTAACCATAGTTAGCTAAAAATAAAGGGTCCTAGAATTGGGTTCTAAGGATACTATTTAAGAAGCCGCTATTGTTGGGCATATACAGAGCTGTATTACTTCTTAAAGTGATGGCAATATAGCTGGGAGTATGGAGCAATAATATGTATCCCTTAAGCTACTATATAAATGCGTCTATTTAGGCTTTAACTAAAGAGACGGAAGCGCTAAACCTAAGGATATAGAGCTAGTCTAAGCATATACTTAGCAAGCAGTTATAATTAAAGAGAGTTAAGCTATTCGTTTCTTATAGGTAGAACACTCTCTTACTACTCTGCTTATTAGGAACTCCTTTTTTAAGCTCTAGAAGGCATTTTAAGCCTTATAACCTTATAAACCTATACCGTTATATCTTTTACCTCTTAGTAAGGTTTCTTTTTAATTTTACTGGCTTAAGATATATAGCAGTCCCAGTCACTAACTGGATTAAGAATTATAAGAATATGCTTTAATTTTTTATTAAAAGCTTAGGATATTTTTACTATCGCTGTTAAGCGGAAATATTGCCCTAGTTTTAACCTGTATAACTAATAAAATTTCCTACGAAATAAAAGAACAGTATAAATATCTAGGCTATAACTCTTTCTTTAAGCTCCCTCTACTATTTTTAGTAGCTATTATATTGGCTTTGGGAACCGGATAGATTTTGGGAATCTTTATAGCATTTTTATTAACTCAGCCGAATATCTTTATCTTCTTTTAGTTAAGACTAGCGTTTACCAAACCTATAAGCGCCTTGTTGAGGAAATTCTTTAATATTACTCTCTCTAGAATATTAAGAGGGATAATAATAGAATTAATGAAATCCTTACTTCTAGAGTTTACGTTATCTACTTTTTACGACTATATGCTTAAATCCCTAACTTTGATGTATATTATGCTAAAGAGATCCTATTACCGCCCGCGGAGTTCTTTACTAGCTTTATATTCTTTAATATATCCGCTAATACGGCTAACTTTTAATTTTAGCTTCCTTTTTCCGATACCCGTTATGGTTAAAAGAGCGATTATAATGTAAATTATACTTGTTAGATAGTCTGTTATAGTAAATATCATTTTAGCTTTAGCGGAAAGATTATTAAATATGCGTATAACGAGATTAGTTAGCGGAGCATTTATATTCTGCTTTATTATATTTAAAAGCTGCTAATGTTTCTCTAGATACTGCCTTCTAGACTATCCTTTTTATATACGCTAGAGCATACTTTTAACTAACCAGTAAATAGTATATAACTTTTAATACTTGCTAGCTCCCCTTTTACTATCTAATTCCTTAATCTTCTTATTAATTTCCTCTACTATAGTATCATCCTCGTTACTAACTTTCACCTTAATTTCCTACTAGGCTCTCTTAATATTATCCTAGCTATTAAGTAAAGCTAAACTTTCTAGCCGTTTACGTTCTTCTATCTGGTGTGTAGTTGCTTTATCTAGATTAGAGTATAAGGGGAAATACACATTTATAGAGTACTCCTTCTGGATTAGAGCGAGTGTAAATATCTAGGTAGAATGTTGTATAGCGGCGGATTAATTGTCTGCTATTTTGGATAAAAGAATTGGATAGAGTATATACTAATATTCTAAAGTATTATTTAGTTTTGCTACCTAAGCTTTAATGGCTTTGCTTATAGAACTGGATTTATAATATAATAGAAGCTTATCTTTTTTCGCAGCCTAATTTATCTGGGGTTGCGGTCGCTTGGAGGATATGTATTTTATAATTAAGAATTAATATAATATACTAATTAGGACTTTAAATGTATATAAAAGGCCAAGCTTAAGGTTTAGATATACGGTAGAGGAGTTATTAATTCCAAAATAAAAGCATTACAATAATTGTAAAGAGGCTAGATGCTGCCTAGAAGGCCTTTTCTAAGGCCGATTTATTTAATTACTTAATTAGAATATAAGGCTTCGCCTAGTAGAGTTTCCTGCAGTTATTTAAAATACTAATAATACTTACTATATATCCCTATGGTGGCGTTTGTAGGCACCTAGGCTTTAACTTAGTATAATATCTGCATTACTTTGGTTAATTATAATAATAGTTATTAATTTTAGCTCTATAGGCGCTATAGTGTATAGGAGGCAAACTATAGGCCTTACTAGGGAGGTAGGATAGGGAAGCGGAGGCACTGCTAGCGTTAAGAAATAAGTGATATTTTAAACTACTTAGACACTAAAATTAGGTTTCCTAGCTATATTCCCTCCCTTAATCCCACTCTTACGCCTTATAGGGTGCCTAATATATAGGCTACTTATTATATATCTCGTATAGGATTAAATAGCCGCTTAGTCGATACCTGGGGTTAATTAGTTAATTCGCTTATTTTCTCTATAGACGCTATATTTGGTAAAGCTGAAACTTAAATAAGTATAAGTGTCTTAACTATAATATAATAAAACTAATAATGGGCTTTTCTAACGGCTTGTGCTATGCGCTAATTAAGGACTTTAGTAGCTACTTAGGGTATATTCTTAGCCGCTAGTAACTTATTTAGGCGCTCTAGAAGTGCCTCTTGTTTGTTTATAGAAACCTTAAACTAAGTAGGATATATTAGATGTGATAAGCAAAGTCGTTTAGCTTTATCCTATGTAAGTGTCTACTAATCTCTGTTACTAAGAGTTAAAGCTATATATAAATCCCTACTTACTAGGAACCACTTCTATTAAGTCTTAATATATCCGGCGATGGCTTATATATTACTAGCTTTGAACCTAGCGGTGAGACTTATTATGCGTGGTGGCGTTAAATAAGAGGTTAGTGTTGCTAGGCGGAGTGCCGTTTGCTAAGGCGGGGCTGTTAACTGTTAACCCTGTTAACCCCGTTAACCCTATCAACCCTATTAACTATATTAACCTAATTAACCACTAGCGATATAAAACTGGCTAACGCTAATGCAGCTAATAAAGCTATATACGTTACAGCGCCTTTTTAAATGTCCTAACCTAAACGTTCCAATAGGCTTATTCTATAGGTAGCTCTATATTGCTATCTTTGTTATAACTACCCTATCTTATTATAAGATATCTTATATTCCGTCAAACTTTCCTAGGCTTTACTCGCCCTTTATTAGCATAATGGATACGGTAGCTAATAATAAGATTAGTAGGTTATAAGCACCTTTACCTTTCGCCTTATCTTTAATACCTAATAGTCTAGAATTACTATCGCCTATATCCTACTACGTGACTATTAACTGTAGCTTTATAGCCCCGCTAAAAAGCTATGCACTATACGTAATAAGGATTAGTAGAATGCGAAGTGCGCCCTATATATTTTGTTAGAAAGGAAATAGTATACGCTAGTCGAAATTCGGCTGCCTAATGCTTTAGAAGGCAATTTTGGTGGTTTATTATGGATAGAGAATAAGAGGATAAAGGAAAATGTAGCTATTTATGGGATGGAGCGTATAAAGCCACGACTTGGTGAAGAGTAAGGGAGCTATATTGCATTAATATAAGCCTCGGTATTAGATCAGGCTAATATAGCTTAGTAAGACTAGGCTAGGTAACGCAATTTTATCTAAGTTGGATTAAGGAAAGCTATAGGTAAGTATAAATATCCAATACATCTTCTACCTTTATTTATCCTCCTATAAGTCCTCTTTCCAACTCCGTTAATCCTAATCATATAATTCCTCGCCTCTAGATTAAAGTATTTATATCTGCCCAAAATATACCGCTATACCTTTTAATATCTTTAATTAAGTCTCTGTAGAGACCCTTATACTAATTAGCCGACTAGCGAGTTCCTACTATAGCTATGCCGGTAATGAAATGTGTTAAGCGAAAAAACTTAGGTATTCTTAACTTTTTATTTAGGTTCTTGAAAGACGATACCTAGCTTATCTTAAGGAAGGTGAAGAAGTTTAGGTAATCCCTAGGAAAGACTATTTTTAGTATAGTACGCTAGTAAACTAGTTAAAGCGCTAAGTGAGAATTCTTTTCTAGATATTTATTTCCGGGGTAGGCTAATAGGTATAGTGCCTTAAAATGTTCTGGTATTAAAGATAAGAGGGGGACTGCTACGGGTGCGTAGGTGGTGTAGGTTATTGTCAATTAAAATCATATTTGCTTACACTATTTTCATTACCTATTACCTAGTTTTTATTACCTTTCTATTACCTATTATTGACTAAGTGGTAATATTAACCTGGTGGCAATTAAGTAACAGTTATAAATTGTTATTAGTATTACTGATAGTCCTTACTACCTACCTAATATATATAGTGAGGCTCTAGAGCTAAACCTAATAACTAGTCCGCCTATTTACTAGTTAAACCTAATAACTAGTTAACCTAATTAACTAAGCCCTATTAACAGCCCTATTTACTAGTTAACCCTATTTAAATAATTAAACTCCACTCGACCTAATTGCAGAATTGTGGATTAAAAATATTCTATATATAGTATTTGCTAGTTATTATAGTACTGCGAATATAAAAATTTATTATGATTTTATGGGAGGAGGTTAGTTTGATAATTTATAGTCCTATACTTAGCTCTATAGAACGCACGCCCTTTTAGTATGTGGGCAGATATACGTTTAGAATTTAGCTACCCTTTCTCTTTTTTTATATTTATTCTTATTAATAGTTAGTGATGGTACGTTGCTTAACTATATATACATTCTAATAAATTTGCGTTACGTAGTTTTAGTATAATATAAATATACGGAATACTTATATTATTAGGGGGTATATAGATATATATAAGCGACCTTAAATCCAAATATATACTAGGATACTGTCTTATCTGCTGTAAATAATAGGGCATAGCGCTAAGCAGGCTATTCTACTATAGGTTTAGTTAGTAAGCATCCTAAGAGGATATTTCCCCTCTGGATGCCCCGGCTAAGAGCTTAAATGCTATTAGATATTTTGCTAAAAATAATAGGGCTATAATAGGAAAGGCTACTAGAAATAAATTACTCTTAGGGTAATACTCCTAGGCCATAAGTTGCTCCTAGGCGCTGCGGCCGCACACTTTCTACAGGCAGTATATTTCTTTAGCTATATAATTTTTATAGGCTGCTATTACTAGCACTCGGCTCCTAGCTATCTGGGTAGAGCTTTTAGGAGGGCTTAATGTCTAAGAGATTTGATTTTGGGAGGGCTTTTAGTCTAAAAGGGCTGATCCTAGGAGGGATGCGATCTTAGGAGAAACAATTATTCTATTATAGGGTACTGTGGAACTCCTAAGAATATATTTCCTAGGAATTTAAGGCTTTTAGAAGACTAATTCTCCTAAAAGCCTTGGGTTCCTAAGAGCTTAATCCTAAGTCTAGGACTACTAGGAGACTATTACTAAGACTTGGCTACTTAGACTTAGAGGCTTCTTAAAGAATTAATCCTAGAAGCCTAAGGCTTCTAGGAGACTAAAAATAGAGTACCTAATTTTATTGTAAGGTTAAAAACATTTTAAATGGGACCCTCTTAAAGACTATTAAAAATAACCACTATGGAGAACCTTATAAGAGTCTATAATTAAACCGCCTGCTTCTAGTATAAATATAACGCTAATTAACCCTTAGACGCCTATGTTAATACTAATAAATATATCTGCCAGGCGGATATTAAGGCCTCCTATTAAGTGCGAATTAAAATTGTCTACCTTTGTAGATTCTAGACCCCTTTAAAGAGGGTGTATTTATATACCCTTAGCTGCTAATATAAGTAGCCGTGTAGGAGGGCTAAGTGAAAACTAGACTAGCTTAGGAAAAGGGCCAATTAAACATCTATTAGTAATTTACTGTAATGGGACTAGGCTCTAGGTTCTGGCCCCTAAGTCTTAAGTAAACTTGCCCTTTATTATAACTAAAGGTAATAGCTTGTCGGCGTTTCCGGTACTTACACTACCCGCCCTATTATAAATGGTTAGCGCCGTACGGTCTTCGCAGTTCTTAGTAAGCCTTATAAAACTTTATACTGTACTTCTACACAATCTCTTTTAGGACCCTATATTAGTCGTTAGCTTAAAGTGCGAAAATCTGCTATAGTATATATAAAAATCGGAGTCTAATTCGCAAGCAATTATATAATAAAAAACTTAGAATTCTAATCTCTTTTAGACGGGGTGGTTCCTTTAGAACTTATGGCTAGTTTGGCTATACTAGCCCTCCTAATAGGGGGTATGGACTAATACACAGCTATATAGCGTTGCATTATTACTCCACTCCGCTCTACTTTACTTTACTTTACGTACCTACCTACTTTACCTCACTTTATCTACCTCACTTTACTTTACTTTATTTACTTTTCTTCTCCCTACTATTTAAGCCTTTCTATAGATGGCTCTATGGCTCTTACCCCTGCGCTTATAGACTATACTAGCCTTATTATTGTGCTTAATAACGGGATTTAAAGGGTTTTAAGTAGATTCTCCCCCTTAGAAGATCTTAAGGAAAACAGGCTATTAAAGGCAGTAGCCGTTGTCGGGGAGGACCCGGATATAATTATTGGTAACAATCACCGTAAAAAAGCTAGGATAATCCTTGTCAAGCTCTTATCTATTTCCCTTAAAGTCTTTTTCCTATGCGCTATTAGTATTACCCTAAATGCGCTTAGCAAACTACGCTGGAACCTACGCGGTAAATAGGTATGCGCTATAACTACTAATATCTATACCAATGCTGTCTTTAATTGGTGGCGCACTATAGCTAAGCTAGAGGGCCTAGCTTAGGCGATTAAGCACTACACTACTTAGCTCCCTATACTGCTAGACTAGCCAGAGAGCTTAGACTAGGAGATGGAACGCTATAATAATCTACCCTATAGGGCGACGCTGTAGGGAGGGGTGTTTTTAATAATGCCCCTATACGACCTACTGGATTTTTTAAAGGATAAATATATAGACGCACTAGTGCAAATTAACTGCCCATTTAATAAGTGCTCTTTACCTTCTATTAAGTTTAGACTAGCGGAATAGGGTATAAGGATAGAGTTTGGCTTAGGTATTATAAAGGTAGTTATAGAGTACGGCATATAGAGGGAGGCTATTTATATTTAGCCAGCGGAATAAAGCTAGTAGTGTGTTTTATTATATTAATATAAGACGATATATTGGCCTACTTAGTGTTATACACTAGTTACCAGCGTCCATAATAAGGAGGAAATGCTTGTCCTTAAGATACCGCCCCGTCTCTACGTTTTCCGTTTTAACGTTACTGTATATCTCGCCGCCTACCTATACTGCGCCGTTCTTACTATATACCCTAACTACTACGCTATAGAGCTTCTGCCCCTGCGGTAGGCCCTTTTAGAGGGAGGAAAACTAACCTGTTCTAACCTCCTAGTCTCCGAGTATTATAGGGTTGGTGGATGGGAACTAGCGTACTAATTATTAGTGCTTTTTAAGGGGGAGGGGTATATAGGGAATAGGGGTTTGAGATAAGACTTACCTTGTCTTAGATTAGCTACTAAAGCGCTATATTATCCCGCGTAACGTTATTTATAACTAGTGTCTTTTTGTTTATACTAGGACGTAGAAGTAAATCTTATTAATAGAGTTTTAATAGCCGCCGCTGTAGGTCTGTGGCCCTAAAGTAATTTAGTTAGTTAGTAGTATTTTATACGTAAAGGTAAACCCTAAAGCGACTATAACCTGCAAAGATTAGAAGTTTTAGATATAGTTTTACTAGTAAAATGGGCACTTTTTAAGAAGTTCTAACGGAAAGGTAACCACTTATATAGCTGCCTGTAGCAAACTTTTGCTCTACTAAATAGGGCGATATATATACTAGATAGGCGCGATACTAAAGGTATAATTAGGTCGGTTAGGTAAAGTGAAGTAGAGTAGAGTAGAGTAGAGTATAGGAGAAGGAAAGTAGTAGTGTGGGGGGGTATGTGCCGTACTATAAGGGATAGGAGAAGTAAAGTAAAGTGCGAGTATATAAAGTAAAGTAAAGTGGAGTAAAAGTAAAGTAAGGTGGGGACCTATATTATTAACGAATTAGTAACGTCTGGCTTTAGCCTTGTACGTTCCAGCTATAATAATAGGCTAAGAAGCTAGCTAGCGAAGGCCCTAAGGATTTAAAGATTCTTCTCTGCTAGGTAGATTCTAAATTGTTAAGCTTAGACCCTACCTTTTATAGTACCTAGGTAGGGTATATCCCTAGCATTAACTTACCTCACTTTAGTGGTGATACGCCGAAGATACTATATATAGACGTTTTATATCTTATACCTGCTAAAGGAAGTAAGATTAAGTGGTTATAATTTAGCAGTCTTTACGTTACGGAACCGCTAGGAAGGGGTTCTATAATTAGCAGTTATATTTAAAAAGGTGTACATTTTCTATAGCATTCTAAAGCTTATATCCCTTATTAGAGTCTACTATAAGCACCCTATCTATTATTAAATGTTAGACTGCGCCTTTGCGTCCCTTATACCTACAAATGCCCTTACTAGGCTAGCATTTAGCGACGTCTATAACGCCCTTATATCTTAGCGCTAGAACAACCAGGCAGATAGTGCTTAAGCTACCCTTCGCCGTATACTTATTGAGCCCGAGCAGATATATAATAATAAAATAGTTTGCCTTTAATGTAAGATAGAACGCACTAAGTATAATACTAATGGTAAAGCGAGCGAAACCCTTACGGAGCCAGATACTAATACTAAGGAGCAGCTTTAAAAGCTCGGCATGGTCTGGGTCGGCTGTTATCTACTAGGGCTATAGTCTCCGCCAGCCGTACTAGAGAGGGGATGGGCGGCGGGAAAGGGCCCCTTAGAAAACATGCCTATTAACCTACTCCTCTATACTAGGTCTTTTATAAAGTTGCATAATATTAACCTTTAGAACCCTTATATGCGGTTTAACTTCTTTCCTAAAAGTAAGGGCCTCTATATTATAGGCTACTCTAGGTCTTTATTAGCGTAGCTGACGGTTAATAATAACGCAGCTACGCGGCGGCCGTATTACTTAAACTAACATAGTATAAAGATACTGCTTAATAAGCTTAAATACCACTTCTAGTGGACGGAATTCGCTACTAAAGATAACTTTAAGGAAGCGCGCAGACGCTATATAGCTCGCGCTTTTAATGGGCCGGCGGCTGCCAATATTAATATTAAGATGCTAACCCTACTCCCTAATAAGAGAACGATGGGTAGGTAGATACTAGGAAATGCTTTAGGTGCGGGCGGTTATAGAAGAATATTCTTTGCCTTAGATTAGTCAGCTAACATAGCCGCTATTAAAGTGGTAGAGCGCACTTCCCGAAATTGTTATAGTATAGATAAAGAGATTAAGATACTTTAGGAAGTAACTAATCTTATATAGAAGTTAGATAATAGTAAGCGAATTCTGCGCATAGCAAAGGTAATCTACTTTAACGGTAAGGAGTTCTCCTCTAAGACGACCTTTAATAATGTTGCTATTATCCTAAAGCTAATAACGCCCTAGACCTTTAGCAACTTAGTAGGGACTTAGAGTAAGGGGTAAGCCTCTTATATTCTTAAAATTATAGTTTAAGAGAACGCAGCTAATGTATAAGCTTAATAGAGGGTGCAAAGGCATAACAATAGAGGCGGCGACTGCATTCCGCGCCGCACTGCTAGGTATCAAAGTTATACACAACGGACGCTAGCTGCACCGCGATCTAAAGCTGACCAACATCAGCCTCATTGGCAAGCCGCTCCGTTCCGTCCTACTAGACGTCAGCATATCTAGGCACATCCAAGCAGGTGGGTCGTTACGGCCCGAGCCGGGCACAGTCGGTATAATCAGCTATCTCGCTCCCGAGCTTAAGCTAGAGGACTATAACCACTCCATTAATATCTAGTCTATAGGCATTATCTTATTTAAGCTAACGTATAACTACCACCTATAGAAGTTCTCTATTAACCTATAGCGCGACGGTAAAGATAATAAGAAGCTGCGCCCTTTCTTCTAGAAGAGTTATTAGAATGCTATTAATAAAATGGCTAGGGATTATAAGAGTGCATGCGCATCGCTGGCTAGAGGCTATATATATTATAAGTGTTCCACGTTATAGAGCTTTAATGGCTTCTAGTGGCAGACGGGCTGATCTAAACTTATAGTCAGCGGTCTCTTTATTAAGATAGTAAGATACTAGTAGGCAGCAAACAACTATACGTAGCGCCCTAATATTAACGAGGTTCTCCAGCACTTAGCTTAGGGCCCGCTGCTACCCGAATCTCCACAGGCAAAGAGACAACGGTTGGAGTATGGCCTTAAAGATGGGAAGGTGTAAGCGAGTGTTGTTTAGAAGGTCGCCTAGCTAGCATATTATAGTTATGCGAGAGAAAGACTGGTAGCACTAGTATATATACCGTATCCAGTGCTTATAGCAATTAAATTCCAGTTTCTCTTAACGATAATACCGCTGCCCTGTATTCTGTCGCTTTTAACTGTTATTAGGCCTAGGGTTTGCTACCCCTTTATTATGCCCCATATATTAGATTATATGATAACGCATCCTCGCCGCGCCCATGCTAACTTATGGATTATTTAAAGGCTTACCTCCCTATCTTTCTAACCTCTACCCAAAACAGCCTAACTTGTGATGTCCCTGTACACAGCCATCGCTAGCCATAACATCGCGGCTAGATAGCCTACCCACTACCACAGCCAGCCAAGATCTGCTTATTGTAAGCCTGCATCCTTTTAATTTAGTTTTATATTACGGCCTATTAAACTAATAGTAGCGCGAACTTATAGGACTGCCTTAATATTGTTACTACTTAAGGTGCCTATTTTATTCCTTACGCGGGTATACCGGTATCCTAGGAAGCCTACGATAACCAATTCGCTGCCGTACTTAAATAGCACCTTAATGCGGTTATTACCGAATAGATATATAGAAGTGTTATATATTATAGCGCCGCTAATAAATAGCCTATGGGGTACACGCTACCGGAGGTTAAAAAGAAGCATAAGGCCGAATTAAAGGCGCAGGAAGAGTTCGAGGGGGCTACCTCTAATGGTGGCAGCGATAATAACGACAACAATAAAGATAAAGGCGGTAATAATATTAACGCCAGAGTCGGTCTGGGGAAACTAGTAGTAGCACTAAACCGGCCTTAGAGGCCGTAGAGGCCACGCTAAGTAAATTAGCTCCTAATACTACCGCTATCTACTAAAAGCCCTCTAGCTATACTATATAGGAGGAAGCGGCGAAGAATATCCGGGGAAGATAAGGAGGAGAAAGAGCGCCCCGCTAAGAAGCACGTTAGATTTACTTAAGAAGTCTCCGCTACTATAAAAGATACTGTGCCTAATATAGCATATTAAAAGGGCTAGAAGCGGCGACGGACTCTTAACGTAGGTAATAAAGAGAAGGGGGATAAGAAGCAGCCGAGTAAGGTATAAGTTACTACTACTTACCCTAGCAGTATATGGCTGTAGAGACTACAACTATAGCTAAGATAACTAGCTAGTTAATAAAAAGGCATTACTCCTACTATAAGGACTGTTTACTTAACTTAAGGACTTAAAACTAAGGCTTATTTAAACTCTTAGGGCTAAGACTAGAAGTATTTTAAAGTAGCTAGTGCCGGTAAGGTTATAGAGTGTCTTTATAAGAAAGTAAGGAGGGATTTTTTTAAAGGATACTGTATTTAATATAGGTCTAGTTAAAAGATATAGAGGCCTTTTATATCCTGCTCCTCTCTACAGCTTAGCTAATAGGAGAGTTAATAGTAGGCTCCGCTTTAACTGTGCCTTAAAAGTTAAGCCGATTTACTAACTTAGGGATACTAGTATAGTATTATAAATACACTATAATATAGCTACGACAGGAGTATAATCCTTCCCTATTTATACCCTACTTTGCTATACCTCCATAGGAGGGTTATATTAAATGGTAAGGGCTAATATTAACCCCTTTCTTCTAATTATTCTAAGACGGCGATATAGAGGCAGCTGGTTAAGCGTTACTTTGTATAGTAATGCCTATCTAGTTATATAGCTTTACTTAAGCCCTATTACGCGCCTTAATATAACTTCCTATTGCCTTAATAAATTAATAGCTAATAAGCCTGGCCTAAGGTTAAGATAAGGTAAATAGGCAACTTAGCTTTTAAAGAGCCCCAATAGTGTAGGGTTTAGAGGCGTTTATATAAAGTTGTGAACTAAAACTAGAAGTTAATAATAACCCCCTAATAACGCCTTACTTAGTAGAAATAGCATTATATGATTTACTCCTAATGCCTACCCTTTACGGAGCCGGATACTACTTAAGTAGTAGACTTATCTTAGCCAGTTAACCTTATATATTTACTCCCTATCTATAATAAAGGAGCTATTAATGCGTTATAGGGTGGTTTAATTAGTATTCTAGCTAAGCCCTTTATAAGCGCTCCGCCTTATATAGGCGGTATAATAACTTCTATTAATCTACTTTACGTTAAGGGAGGACTCTACGCATTATATATAGCGGTTGTTCGTCTATTCTAGTATAGTGGGGTAAGGTGGTTAGGTTATATAAAGGGGCTTAGACTTATAGCTATGCTTATAGGGCTGTTCACTAAATCTAGTTTTTGGGATTGTAATTTAAGCCGGAACCCAGAATTGGGATATAGTCTTTAAAATTAAAATATAGTCTTTAGAATCGGATCCAGTTCTTAAAACAAGATTTTATTTTTAGTCGAAACTTAGGCCAATATTAAGGGGTAGATCCTATATTTATTCTTAATATTCCTACCCTATTAATATAAAATTTAGAGTTAACTCGTACCCTAGAATGGGAGGATATCTAGATTTAAAAGGTGGTGAGCTAAGGTGGTTAATTTCTTGGCGGTAAAGACTTTTAAAACGTACTTCTATACTATAAGCGAGTCTCTTTAACTTTAATCTAATATGTAAAAACTTATTCCTTTATACGCAAACAATAACAAGATATTCTTAATATAGAAGCAACTAGATAGAAATAAAATACCGAGCTAAAGAAATCCTAATTAACGCCTTAATTCTTAATAAATGCTAAAAGATAAAATTATAATTATAAACATCTTTCCTTATAAGAAATCTCTTATACCTTAGACCTCTTAGGATTTCTATTTATAGTAGGATCCACCTTTCTCTTACGTACCCTTCTCCTTAATATCTCTTCTAATAAATCCTCTAATGCCTTTCCTAGTTAATCTCCTTGCTTATACAGTTTGCTCCTCTTAGCTATCTCTATTATAACATCTTTAAGTAGTTTATATATCTTAGTATAATAGCGAAAGAGATGGGGATTTTTAGTATAGTATGATGTAAGTCTCTTTAGTGGTATATCTACGGCTAAAACCTAGGTAGGATACTAGTATACTACCGCGATAGAGCCAAACGTAGATACGAATGATTTATAACTAGGGCTTTAGAGATATCTTAAGTCCTTTCTTATATAATAAGAAGGCAACCATAAGATGAGATACTTTAGTTATCTACGCGAAATTATGGCATTAGAAATCGTTAATACTTTAAATAAGGGAGATGTAACTTTAAGAAACGTTATAAGATTAGCTAAGCTATTCTCTACTTACTTATTAGTATTGCTAAATAAATATAGGGGTCTTATAAATATACCTTGGGTTACTGGCAGAACGTATTTAAAAACTGCAACTATATCCACCAGTTAAGGTAAGTCTATCTTGGCCTCGCTATAGTCCTTTATTAGCTTAGGTAAGCTTACCTCTACTTTACTATGGCCTTTTAGTCCCTTAAGGTAATTGGGGTATATTTCCGTATCCTCTTACGTATCGCCCTTTATATTATTGTCGTTTTTGTAAAAATTAACCTTATTAGGTGTTTAAGTAGGCGTATAAGGTATCTGTTTTTATATAGGGTTAAAAAGCTATAATTATTTCTTCTCCCTACTAGCAGATGCCATATTTTTGTTATCAATACAATTCTAGAATAATTTAAGGTTTCTAGTAAATTGATAAATAGGTATATTATCTTTGGGGCGATAGTATATTATAATATTTTTATAAGCACTGGCTAAGGACCTATAGGTTATATTAGTAACGTATCTAAGCTTAGTTAAGGTAATATATATAATATCTAGTATTCCTATAAAGATCGTAAGGGGTATATAATTAAGAGTTTAGGTTTAAAGGTAAGTTAATTTAATAGTATACAAGAACTAGGAGTATAATGTTTATATTTTATTTCTCTCCTAGGGCGGAGTTAGGATAGAAGGTAAAAGGGAAAGGCGGAGCATACTAGCCGCCCTTTTCCACCCTATATGGTGTTTGTGGTATAATATTTAGTAGCTATAATTACTTTTAGCTTATATATTGTCTGCGCCTAAAACTATAGGCGCCCGGAGTAATCTATAAGTAAGGCATTGTTAGGAGTAGCTATTAGCTAAGCTATTACTAAATTTAAATGGCTAATAATCTCTAACGGACGCTATATGCCTTAGTAGGGTTTAGGAGCGTTTATATAAAGTTGTAAACTAAAACTAAAAGTTAATAATAACCCCTAATAACGCCTTTCTTAGCAGGAATAGCATTATATGATCTACTTCTAACGCCTATTCTTCCCGGGGCAAAATACTACCTAAGTAATAGACTTATCCTAGCCAGTTAATCTTATATATTAACCCCCTATCTATAGTAAAGGAGCTATTAGTGCCTATAGGGTGGTTTAATTAGCATTCTAGCTAAGCCTTTTATAAGCGCTCCGCCTTATATAGGTGGTAATTAACTCCTATTAATCTACCTTATATTAGGGGAGATCTTTTACTTAAGGCGCTAAGCAGCCGGTACTTAGAGGTTTATAGGCTTATTCTATATCCCAATAATATTAACCACAATTTCTCCTTAAGTGATATCCCGTAACCCTAAGTACCTATAAGCGCAGCGTCCCTAAATTGTTAGCTAGTAAGTGGGCGTTTATAGATAGAGAAACTAACTCTAGAGATAACGACGGCAACGTAGAGGCGTTAGCTAGTTGGGAAAGTGACTTTAGTAATAGGGATTAAGAATAGGACGTAGAGACATTGTATAACAGAGAAAATAGTTTTAGCACTAAAGATTAAGAAATAGGGGTAGATAGTAATAAAGAGATATTAAGCGATAAGGCTATATGGGCAACGGTTAGATATAGTAGCCTTAACTTTATAGTCTTAAATCTATAAGTAAAGGATAAAAATGTAAAGAAGAGTTCTAATAAAAGCTGGTAAAAGGGTTAAAACTTTGGCCTCTCTTTGTTTAGCCTATCGCGAAATAAAATAATATTTTACTATTCCTACTAGAGTCTCTGCCCGCTTAACTTATAGTAAGCTATAAAGTATTCACGATAATCTATGCTTTTACTTAGATAAATTTATTTACTACCTTAAAAGTAATAATAAAAGGTAAATCTATACTAACGACCTAGGATTTTTTAATTTTCTTATAGACCTGGGACATATGTGACGGCTCGCATAAATGCCTCTGAACCGAAGCTTGTGGATTGCTATCTAGTAAAGATACTAAGCTAAGGAGAAGAAGAAGAAGAGGAGGAACGCTGTTAGGGGTCACTAAAGATACAAAGGGGTAGCTAAGGCGCTAGTAGTAAGCGAGCCAATAGTAGCGTGGCAGAATTTGGCAGGTAGCGTGCCCTAGCACCGTCACATCACCCCCCCCTTTTAAAAAAGCCTGCCCTTAGGCGTTATCTAAGTTCCTTATCGTTGTCTAGATTATTATAATTATCTAACCCTTCTTCCTAGCATTTAATCTAGCTATCTAATTTGCTTGGTGGTCCGGGGAGGTCTGGGTGGGCTAGGTGGAAGTCCCATAGTTTATAGGGGGAGTACTTAAAATTAGATGCAGGATACCATTCTAGGTCCTCGTCGTGGCCAACCTAGCTTATATGGTATTTTAAGACACTACGGACCTTTTTAACTACTAGGATCTCTCCAACTTCCCATTTCTTATCCTCTGCAATCTAAATTGGCGGTGGGGCATTGTTATACTATCTAGGAAATGGGTTGTTCGTAGCCTTTTATAATCGGTCTAGGGAGAAAATAGGGTGGATCTTTATTAAATCTAGTAGTTTAACCCTAAAGGAGTGTCCTACCTTCTCTAAAATCTTATATAGACTAGCTATTTGGTAGTTTAACTTGCGGCTTAGTTTCTGGGTTTTCTAGTTCTTTATTAACACCTATACCTTATCTCCTACTTAGAAGTCTATTTCGCGATAATACTGATTTACGTCACCCTCTTTCTTTTCTTACGCCTTTTTTATAATTATTTAAGCAGTCTCCTAGGCCCTATATATTCCCTCGGCAAATACCTGGGCCTCTTTATAACTAAGGCGTTCGCGAGCCATTATGAGTTTGGTAGGCTTATTCCAATTAAAGGACGTTTATAGCGCGTACCCGTTAAGCAGTTTAAATAGTAATATCCCTATGCTATTATAGGGGAGTATAAGCTGCGCGTAGTCTATTATAGGTAGTAATTCTAACTAGTTATCCTAATAGTAGTTTATAAAGGGACGTAGTTGCTAGTTAAGGTACTGGTTTATAATCTCGGTTTAGCCGTTAGTCTAAGGGTAGAATACGGTAGAGAGCTTAATCTTAATCCTAAGGATACGGTAGAATTTATTCTAGAAATCCAATATAAACTAAGGACCGCGGTTAGAGATAATTAATTTAGAAGCGCCGTAGAATTAGTAGATATTGTTAATATAAAGGCGAGCCATATCCTTTACAGTTGTGGTCTTAAAGTAAGGGAGGGAGATGGATTACTTATATAGTTGGTCGATTACTATAAAGGCCGCGTTATAGCCGTGGGCGTCCTTTAGAAATAACTTAAAGTCCATTATAATATGTTACCAAGGGCGTTTTAGAATTAGCAGTGGTTATAACTAGCTAGGAGTGCGATCCCTAGGGGCATCTGCGCGTTTATAGGCGTAGTAGTTTCTAATAAATTATTCTATATTAGATAGGAGTCCTTACCAATAGTAACGGGGTAATAGTAATTGGTGGGTCTTATTTTAACTAGGGTGCGCTATAGAGACTTAATAGTGGGCTTTACGTATTAACTCTGTCCGTAGGTTATTAACATCTGGAACTATAAGCCGCTCTTAGTATAAGAGTAGTCCGTCTTCTATTTTTAAATTAGGGTTACCTTTTATGGCTTAGTCGCGGAGGGCCTTTAGGGATTCGGCTGTATGATTCGCGGTTAGAATGCGGTTAATTAATCCTATTAGTTTGTCTAAGAACTCTCCTTCTATAGGCGCTAGCTTGCTCCGTTTGGAGTTTAGTTCCTTAAGAATGCGTAGGTCGATCTATTCGGGGCTAAGGAGGGCGCGTGTCCGATACTGCGCCTTTAGCTTATCCTACGGGCCTATATCCTGTTCTCTCCGGGTTAGGGCATTAGCCTTAGAGTTTTGTCTACTAGGACGGTATATAATCGTAAAGAAGAATTAAAAGAGTATTTTAGCCTATTAAACCTATTAACTAGTAAGCTGCTTTATTATTATAAAATACTTTAAGGCTTTATAATTAGTATAAACCTTAATCTAAGAGCTCGTGCCTTTAAGCTCTACGCGCTATTAGGACAGCGATTAAATAATAGCTAGCATTTCTTTATTATGTACTTTATAGTTACACTTAGCCGGGTCTATTATCTTTAAGAAGAAGGCAATAGGGTACTATTCGCTATTTAGATATAGCTATAACAGGACTCCTGCTATAACTCTATTAGAAGCATCCGTTTCTAGCATTAATTTAAGGTCTGGGTTGTAGTGACGAAGAATTAGAGAAGAGATAAGCCAATTCTTTAACTCTTTAAAGGCTTCTATATAGTTATTATTAAAGATAAAAGGCGTATTTTTCTGGGTAAGTTATATAAGAGGCTTTACCACAACTCCGTAGTCACGGATAAACTAATAGTAGAAGTTATAAAAACTGAGGAAGGACTAGATCCCTTTTTACGGTATGAGGGGGTTTCTAGTTACGGATAGCTTCCACCTTCTCTGTATTAACTTCGATTCCTTCCGTAGTAACGATAAACCTAAGGTACTTTATACATTTTACCCCAAATTCGCATTTCTTAATATTAACTTATAAGCCTATATTCCGTAGTCTCTCTAGGACCTTCTTAATATAAACTTAGTACTTAAGTTCGTTGTTTAAGTATATAAGAATATTATCCAGGTATGCCGTGCAGAATTCGTTAAGGTAGTTAAAAAGGACGTCGTTTATATACCTTTAGTACGTAGCCGGCCCATTCGTTAATCTAAAAGGAAGGACTTTGTATTTATAGGACCCGTAATAAGTATAGAATGTTATTAAATCTTTAGATACAGAGTCGATTCTAATTTAGTAGAAAGCTTGGCGGATATTAAGTTTAGTAAAGATCCTTACCTAGCTTAAATGTGCAAGGGTTTTATTAATTAAAGGAATCGGATACCAATCCTTTTAAGTAATAGTGTTTAGCTTTTAGTAGTCAATACAAAAACGAAGGCCTCTATTAGGCTTTTTTATAAATAGGATAGGGGAAGTAAAAGGGGCTTAACTTAGCTCGATAAACCCTTTATTAAGGTTATTAATTAAGTACTACTTTATTGCCTTTAGCTTGTCCGTTAATTATTAATAAAGGGGGCTATATTTTAGCGAGTTATTAGCTTTTAATTAAATCTTATAATTATACGTTTGGTGGGGGGGTAGTATATCTAAAGCTGCTTTTAAGAACGCGTCTCTGTAGCTTAAGAGATAGGTAGGAAGAAGGCGCTTAACCAGCTCCTCGTTACTTTCCTTAGCTAGCCCTTCTTCCTTCTTATTAATAATCTGGTCGATTTTATATAAGCTAGTTATAAAAACCTTATTATCCTTCTGGTATATATTAAAGTGGAACCCTATAGCACTAATAGCCGCGATATCTAACGTAGGGGGATTATACGATAGTAGGGGTGTACGTGATTTCTAAGGCTTCTAGGGTATTGACCTTCTTATTCCTCCCTTTAGCTCCTACTATATCTTCCGGAGGCTATCTCTCGTATTCTATTAGTAGGTCCTCTTCCATATAGTTCAGATCTCCGCAACTTGGGTGACTTCTACATTACTATCCATTCCGCTTCTGTACGTAGAGTCCTCTTTAACCATAGCACTGCGGGAGAGTATCTTTGTTAGTATAGGGTTCTTACTAGCTTCGCGACGGGCGTCTTCCTATACAAAGGCTAGGTCCCGGTCCCTAATATCCTACTTATAGGTGGAATCCGCCTCTGCGGCTAATATCCTACGGTCAGTTCGGATCTCTTTAATAAAGAAGGGTAATTTTAGTCTATCCTTTAGCTAAATAAGCTGCCTTTGTTGTATATTTAGCTAGATATTAAAATAGGACATCTACTTCTAACTAAGGATTATGTTATAGGAACCTAGGTCTAGGATATAGAAGGGTATACTATATAGGCGTCGTCTATTAAGAGAAATATATAACTTTAATACGTAGGTAACCGGCTTACCGGCTTAGCTGTTGTAGCCTTTTACTTAAACAGGCTTCTCTAGCTGGGTGGCTTTTACATTTAGGAACCTAGCAATGTTAGTTGCATAGGCAGTATCTATAAAGGCAAAGCTATTTACTCTAGTGTTAATAAGGGCGGTTATATTAACTCTATATATATTTTAAGATACTATACATAGAACTATAAAGTGTTTTCTACCTATTAATTAACTTAGATTAATCTCTTTAAGATCAATAGGGTACCCTAGGGGGGAGTTTTTCCCTAGGGTTCTTCTTTTCCTAACTTGTTGGATATTTCTCCTTCCTCCATCTCCTTAATATTGCCTATATCTTTTGGCTCCGGGCAGGATAAGATAAAGTGTTTATCTTTTCCGCAGTTAAAGCACGTGGCCGTAGTAGGGTCGATTAGGGTGTTATGGTGGGTATTAGTTAGGGGCGTAGCACGTAGTTAATTGGGAGAGGCCCGCCAAAGGGCAGTTATACCTACCTTAGGTATAGGGGTACTTTCTACTAGTTTTCCAGTGCTAGCCCCAGCAGGTGTAATTATCGGTTTTTAATCGCTATAGGATTTCTTCTACCAATTGGTGCGGGTATTAATTCGCTGTAGTTCTGAATCTAATAACAGATATTAGGCTGTAAGTCTTTAGTAGGTTGGTAGGTCGTCTAGGGCTACCGCGATCTTCTCTTATAATTAAACTGTTAGTTTGTTATATAGGTCTAATTAGTAGTTTTTAAGGGGGACCTAGCCTTCGCCTGCTAGGTGTAGGAATTAGGTCTAGAACTCGGCAAAGGATTAATTTAGTCTTATTATTAGGCGATTATAGTTATACCTAGCGTCGCGTACTTTATTCGGGTTCACGTAGATAGCCGCTAGGTGCTATAGCATCTTATTAACGGATGTAAACCAAATAGGTAACTCGTCCTCAAACTTAGCTTGGAGGTGCTTTTAGGCGTCCCTAGTAGTTCGACTAAAGAGGTAAAGTATCTTAGCTTTTTTAGAAAGGAAATGGTTGTAGTTAACACGGAGCTTTCCTTATATTTAAATCCTCTAATTCTTAAAGGTAGGGTCTATCCCGTTAGACAGTGGTTAGGGGTTAGGGAGCTTAACGGACTTTAATTACTTCATTATCGTTTCCGTACTCCCTGGTGTGTTATCCTTAGTTAAGTAGATAGGTTAACTAGGACTTTTAGAAGGGGGAGCTAAGCTGCTTTAAAGAGCTATAAGGCTGTCGAGGATCTCTTATAGGGTCTCCTGTGTGCTTTAAGCTTGGAGACGGTTAGCTTCTTAATTGGCCGTTAGGGCACGAATCTGCTTATATACGTCTATAATGTTATTATTATCTTTAATTTCAAATCCTAATTAAATCTCGTGTTCTTCTTGGGTCGGGGCAGCTCTTTTAGATAAGCTCGCTTTAGGTACCATTATTGGCTTCCTAGGGTTTGTCAGAATCGTATAATTTGGTTTTAATTCCGGGGGGTACAGGTCTAGTCCTATCTAGGTCGTAAAGTGGGGTATTATTAAGGCCTTCGCAGGCAGTGTAGAGTTATTTTAATGTCTGAGTATAGCGCGTTAACGCGTTGTTGCAGACGAAGATCTTCTCTTTTTTAGGGGTGGGATATTATTGAGGCCTTCCTAGGCAGTGTAAGGAGAGCTTAGTATAATGTGACGGCTCGCATAAATGCCTCTAAACCGAAGCTTGTGGATTGCTATCTAGTAAAGATACTAAGCTAAGGAGAAGAAGAAGAAGAGGAGGAACGCCGTTAGGGGTCACTAAAGATACAAAGGGGTAGCCAAGGCGCTAGTAGTAAGCGAGTCAATAGTAGCGTGGCAGAATTTGGCAGGTGGCGTGCCTTAGCACCGTTATAATATATGCCATACTAGCAACTATTAGTTATATTTAAGACTACGGTACTTATAGATTTATATCTTAAGGATATAAATATATTCTTTTATAGTGTTTTCCTTTTATTTAAATTATTTCTCTACTTATAGAATATAGCGGTTGTTTATCTATTCCGGTGTAGTGGGGAAGGGTAATTAGGTTATGCGAGGGGGCTTAGACTTGTGGCTACGCTTATAGGGCTGTTTATATAGGAACTTCTCTAAGTATATATAAGGGGGCTTTAAGTTATTATAAAGTTTATAGGAGTCTTTATGTGGGAACTTCTTCAATATTTTTAAATTTAGGACTTATATATTTCCTTTTTTTATAGTTTTAGTATTTTCCTAATATTTACTTCCTATTTATAAACTAGGCGTTAATAGAGGGCGCTAGGTTAGATTACCCTACTTATATAATTGCCTAGCTCGCATAATTATCTAGCTTGTATAATTACCTAGCTTATATAATTACCTAGCTTATACAATTACCTAGCTTGTATAATTACCTAGCTTATATAATTACCTAGCTCGTATAATTACCTAGCTCGTATAATTACCTAGCTCGTATAATTACTTAGCTCGCACGATTACCTAGCTCGTATAATTACCTAGCTCGCACGATTACCTAGCTCGTATAATTACCTAGCTTGTATAATTACCTAGCTTATACAATTACCTAGCTCATATAATCACCTAGCTCGTATAATTGCCCTCCTTACACAATCGCCCTGTTTGTATAATTACCCTACTCGCATAATTACCTAGCTCGCAGGATTGCCCAGTTTGTAGGATTTCCTAGCTCGTAAGAGCACTATGCTTATATAATTACCTAGCTTATAGGATCGGCTAGCTCCTATAAGTATCTAGCTCGTATAATTACCTAGCTTATAGGATTAAAGCCGCGAAGTTATTAAACCTATTAATACCCTATTTATATACTAGGCATTAATTAGAGGGCGTTAGGTTAGATTACTCTACTTACACAATTACCTAGCTTATAGGATCCCCTAACTTTTACGAGCCCCTAGCTTCTACAACCTCCTAGCTTATAGGACTAAAGCCGCAGCTACTAAATCCGTTAAGATCCTAGCTATATATTTGGAGGACGCTACGCCTAACTGCCTAGCTCGCTATTTTTATAGAATTCTTTAATTAATCAATGGTGCCTATTTAGAAAATATCTCCTAATGACTTTCTATAATAGAAAGTTCTTATTACGCAATTCTATAAGGAGATTTACTTCCTTAACTGTCTATGCTGGCTCTTTGGCGCGAAGGATATAGCTATAATGGCGCTAATATGCACCTAGTGTTCTCCCCAGTAGGGCTTTTACAATATTATTTTATAATAAAACTATAAGTAATACCTAGTGACCTAGCTCTATAAGGATTTGTTTTTTATAAGGTGTCTATATTTAAGACTAGGGCTCCTATAAGGCTTTACTTGCAATAATAATCTTTAAAAATATTAGTAAAGCTATTAGAAGTTATATCTAAGAAAAGAAACTAACTAGTAATTGTAAGTAATTTAACGGGTTATTAAACCTAGTAAATGTAAGTAATATATAGCCTTAGTAGGATAAGGTATAAAATATATATAGTTAGGTATATCTCTAAAATTTAAGCTGGCGAATGCGGTACCTATTTGGCAATATTTATAAACTAAACCCCCTCCTGCCTTAAAGAGTATATAATGGCTTTCTCTTCCTTTATCTATTTATTACTGTATAATTACAGCACCTGGTATACAAACGCGTACTTACGCGTTTGGTGCACCAACCACCTACATGCTAACTAATTAGGGGGGAGGCGCGTCAGTATATAGACCACGTAGTCTACCTTAATAGAATCGACAGTCACCACCATCTAAATGAGCATACGATACTATACGTATTTCGTGCCCCTGGATACAACTTAATTGTACTATTAAGTTGGTATAAACACTGATTAGTAAGCGCGCATAGATTAGCAATTACTTGACACCTCCCCTAAGCGATACACGACAGCGACCACCCGTTCAATCCTAGTACAACCTACTAAAAGGTTGGAAGTTGGGGATTACGGACCTATTACCAACTCTGTATACTTATTTAAGTCTTAGTATAGTTTACCGGAAGTATAATAGACGCAAATATAGACCTATATAGAACCCCCTACCCTTAAACCTTAAACCCCTATTCCTACTACACCCTCCTTTAATACTCTAACCTCTTTTTAGACCCCTTACGGAGACCTCTTACCCTCCTATAAAGCGTTACGGACCCGTTAATTACCTTTACGGACCGTTACGGAGACCTCTTACCCTTCCGCGAACTATTATGGACCCGCTAACCGCCCTTACGGACTCTATAAGACCTCTACCACCCGCTACGTACTACACTATACTATATAGTATGGCAGATATTAGTAAGTAAGTCAGTAAAGGCCAAAAGAAGTGGAGCTAGGGAGTTGACCTTACGTCCGTAAATGACGTTAATGACTATATTAAATTTAAAATCCTTAAATACAGACATTATAATTTTATAAATGATAATATGTGGGAACAGTATAAAGAAGACTTTGCGGACTTTATGGAAGCTATCTTTAAGACCTGTAAACTTATAACTATCCGCAACCTATAAACCTTCCTCCGTAATTAAGGTGTATGGGTTAAAAAAGATAAGCGGGTTACTATTGCATAGTCTTTATATAATACATTGTGTGAAAAGGATTAAATAAAGTAGACTAAAGAGGAAATCCTAAACTAGGTTAAAGCCACTAAAGAACTCTTTGCTTTTTCCAAACTTAATAGGATCGCTGGCCTTATACCTAACCTACTTAACTAAATTCGTTTTATAAACCTAAGTAGTTTTAGAATTAATCTTACTAGTTAAAGTATACCTAGTACTTAAGTTACGGACCGCAATACCCCTATAACCTAAATTACGGACTGTAATACCCCCGTAAACTAAAATACGGACCAAACCCCTTTTATTATTTAAGTTATAGATCTATAAACCACCTAAGTAAAGACCTATGGCAAGGAGCTAGCTAACCTAGCTAAGCTCTATACCGACGAATCCAAGTATAGCGGTGAAAATAACAACTTTAACTTTAAACTAACTATCTTTACGGACCTCTGTTAGAAGGCTGATATTCCTAAATAGGAGTTTAGCCAAGCCTACTCTACCATGCTGCGCGGCCTAGCACTTAACTACTACTACACTAACCTTAAGAGCAACCCCCTTAGTATTCCCTTTAATAAGCTATGCAAAGCCACACGCAACTACTTTAAAGGACTAGAATATAAGTGTAATATCCTTACCTAATGGAATGCGACTAAGTTACGGACCGTAATAGATAAGAACACTGAAAAATCGACTATAGAGTGCCTGCAAATCCTTATTAAAGACCTCCACCACCTATAGCACGGTTTTAATATTAAGCTTTAAACGGACGACTTCCTGTATAATAAACTTATTATAGCTTGCTAGGAAATAAAACCCTATAAATACGCCTATTATAAGCCCGCAGACACCGTAGCTGGCCTTATTAACGATTTACGGTCCTCTATTGCAACGTACGAAGCCTTAAACCTGCCAGGTAGTACTTAAGCCTTTATTACGGACCTACAAAATCCGCAAACTGACTTAGATGCCTACTTTACGGACCGCCGCTACCGCTAGCAGTACCCGCATTAACTAGGTCCTACCTGTAACCCCTATAACAACTCCCGTATAAAAGTATACCCCCGCAGATAAACTAGCTAAAAGTGCTTTATATGTAGTAAGGAAGGATATTAGTCTATAAGGCATACCTAGGAAGAACGTAATAAGTTTAAAAAGAGATTTAATAGACGGATTAACTAGTTTATCTTAGACTACGAAGGAAAGGAAGTAGAAGAGTCTCTTAACAAGTTAATGGAAGCCCTTATAATTAATTTTAACTTAGATACTTAGGAACAGGAGACCTTAGAGACGTTCTTAACTACTTTCGGACCTTTTACGGACGGCTAAGCCTTTAATATTACGATTGTATTAGCCGACCGCTCCTTTATACACTTAATTGCACCCAAAAACTAGCCTATAAGTATACCTATTGGACCCGTTATAGACGTTACGGACCGCAAATAGGACCCATTTGCATATATTACCACAGAACGCTACACCCCTAAAGAATTCTATGGCGTTATAATTGATATAGGTGCCTTTAAAAAGTCTACTATAGGTTACGGACAATACCTTATATATAAGACCACCGTAAATGATAATACGGACATTAATACTATGTAAACTGGGGCCGTAAACGTCTAATTCGGCATTAGCTTAACCGCATTAATTAAATTAGTTAAAGTTAAGACTCTAATTGGCCTAGTTAACTTCCACATAGTAAAAGCGGATACCCCTTTTCTACTCTGCCTTGCGGATATAGATAGGTTATAGGTCTACTATAATAACGTTACAGACACCTTAATTGGCCCCGTAACTGCCCTAGGAAGCAAGTATATTACCCTATTAATTATACGACGATTCGGACACTCGTTCCTTATATAGGGAGAGACTTTATGGACCTACATTTAGGAATCTTTTGACTATAACCCGTGCTACCTTACTAGTACTGAGATCTACCGCCTGCACCGCCGCTTCGGCTACCCGTTAGCCGAAAAGCTATATAAAATCCTTGAACGCTCTAGACACGATAACGTTAATAGGAAGGCAATCGACCACCTAACCAAATATTACTCTTTTTACTAGAAATATAGACGTTCCCTAGGCCGATTTAAGTTCACCCTTTATAAGGACCTTAACTTTAACTACTTAGTATACGTGGATATTATATACATTAACGGCAGTCTAGTATTATATATAATTGACGAGGCAACCCACTATTAAGCCGCCCGTTGGTTGCAAAATATATCTATAAAATATACTTAAGACATTTTATAGACCTACTGGATTGATATATACCTTAGACCTTCTAAGTATATTACCTACAACGCTAGTAGGAACTTTATTAGTAAGGAATTCCAATAGTACGCTATAGCTATGGCTATTTTAATAAAAGCCGTTCCAGTTAAGGCGTATTAGTCTATTAGGCTTATTAAGTAAGCTTACCTAGCTCTACGGAGAGCTTACCAGATTATTATGGATGAGTGTAAAAATATCTAAAAAGAACTGGCTTTACAGATGGCCGTAAAAGCCGTTAACGACACCGCTAGCCCTAACGGACTAGTACCTACCCTCTTAGTCTATAGAGCCTACCTAAGGATGAGCAAACTGGACCCTCCTACCCCGTCCGTTATAGATTGAGCAGCTACAATACGGAAGGCAATGGCCGAAATAGTTAAATTATGGGCTAAATAAACTGTTAATAACGCCCTGCACTACCGCAACGGACCTAATACGACCTTAGTATATAACCTCCCGCTTAATTCTAAAGTCCTTATGTGGCGTGAAAGCGGTAATTAGACTAGACCTTACCGTCTACTAGCCGTAGAAGACAAGACCTGCTATGTATAGCTCCCTAGTAGACCGACAAGCTTTAGAAGCACGTCCGTAAAACCCTATTTTCGGTCTAAAAATACCTATAACGTTAAGCCAGACGAACCAGAAGCACCCGCCGAATTAGGTAAACTAGAAACACCCACCGAATTAAATAAACTAGAAGCACCCTTGCCTACACTAGAGGTCCCCTAGAAACCCACTAAACCTACTAAACCTGCCGTAAAGTGTGGCCGAGGACGCCCCCGTAAGAACCCTGTAATAGAGAATTACCTAACCTCCGCAGGTATATCTGCAAGGCAATCTTCGCCTATGGATATATTAGTTCTAGTATAGGAAACCCCTTTTACGGACTTATAACGTAAAGAGATTAACGGACTACTTAAAAAGGGCGTCTTTGCGGTTATAATGGAGAGAGACGTTCCGTAAGGCGTCCGTATATTTAACTTACGCTTTATTGACAAAATTAAGCACCCTAGTACTGATAAAGCCTTTGAAAAGTTAAGGCTTATTATATAAGCTTATAACGACTAGGGAAAGGACTTAGTCCTTACGCAGTGATCTTGTTGGATTGGAGTGGAGTGGATTTAGGGGTCAAATCCACTCTAAAGCTCCTGGAGCTCCACGAACGCTAAACCTAAATAGGACTAACGGTTACCTATAAAGGTTAGTAATCCAGCTCCAGTCCAGTCTAGTTTAAATTGGCTCCAGTCCAACAAGATCACTGTCCTTACGTAATCGCCTATAATCTAACAAGTTAGCTAACGGATTATACTTGCACTTACGCCCGGCCTACAGCAAAGTAAACCCGTAGCTTTTTACCTACGGGATATCTTATAAGCCTACGTATAATCTAATACCTACCTAAGTAGGGACATCTTTATACGACTACCGCTGGAGCTTAATTTGTAACCAGGAACAATTTTATGGGTTATAAAACTACTCTACGAAGTACCAGAAGCTGGAAACCATTGGTTTAAGATATACTACCAGCACCACGTCCGTAAACTTAAGATGGAGTAGTTAACCTATAACCCTTGCCTCCTATACACCCTATTAAACGGCCTTAGTATTATTGGACTCTAAATAGACGATACCCTCTTCTTAGCAGACCGGACATTTGCGGACGCTAAAGAGACTAAACTGTAAGAAGCTAAGTTCCTAGCAAAGCCGCGAGAGCAGTTAACTAAGTAGACTTTAATTAAGTTTAACGGAGGCTTAATTATACAAAAGGGCAACTTAATTTAGCTAACTTAGGAACGCTAAGCTTAAAACCTAAAGCTTATTACAGTAAAGCCTACGGACCTTACTAGTTCCCGTAGAGAGACCTATAAGACCGTAAATATAAAGGACTAATACGCTGCATAGCGTGTAAGAGGCGCCTATATTGCCACAGTCTGCCAACCCGAATCTGCCTATAACTTATCCTTTGTAGCCCAGGCAGTAGATTTATAAGAAGAAAATGTTAAGCAGCTTAATAAGCGTATTTAATAGTAGATTAATAATGCGATAAGAGGACTTACTTTTGTACCGCTAGACCTAAATTCTATTAGCGTAATGGTATTTACGGACGCCTCCTTCGTTAATAATAGGGACCTGTTATCGCAAATCGGCTTTATAATTGTACTTACGGACCGTAATTAAGACGCAAATATACTGTATTGGTCTTTAATTAAATGCAAGCGAGTAACCTGTAGTGTACTAGCTTCTAAACTATATGCACTAGCCTATGGCTTTAATATAGCAGCCGTAATTAAATCAACAATCTAGAAGATCTTACAATTGGAATAGTTACCCCTAGTTTTATACACCGATTTAAAGTCCCTCTACGACTACCTAGTCAAACTAGGTACGACATAGGAGAAGAGGCTTATGGTCGACCTAATGTACTTATATTAGGCCTATAAACGACATAAGATTACGAAGGTTAAATGGATTAGCAGCGAAGATAACCTAGTAGACGCCATAACTAAGGCAAAGCCGTGTTAAGCTTTAAAAACCCTAATTAACACGAATAAGCTTAATCTAAAGGTTATAGAATGGGTGGAACGAGACTAACGGAGCACTTATGGTTTATTTACGGCCCGTTGGAAGGCCGTATAGTTTATTTACGGCCTATTAGAAGGCCGTACGGTTCATTTTATGGACCGTAAGCAGGACTTACGGCCGACTTAAAGCACCGTTTAGGAGGTAGCCCGGAGGGCACCTTAGGAAGGATCTCCTATATATTTTCATTTATGTTTTATGGTTCTATCGAAGCAATTACGGAGGCTGTATATAAGTGGTCTCATTTTCTAAGTACCGCTAGTGTATAATTACAGCACCTGGTGTACGAACGCGTACTTACGCGTTCGGTGTACCAACCACCTACGTGCTGACTAATTAGGGGGGAGGCGCGTTAGTATATAGACTACGTAGTCTACCTTAATAGAATTGACAGTCACCACTATCTAAATGAGTATACGATACTATACGTATTTCGTGCCCCTGGATACGACTTAATTGTACTATTAAATTAGTACAAACAATTACTTACTCTAGTATTAAGAAAAAGGCTGTAATATTTCTGCTTATAAACCGATATTAGTCTATTAACTTTAGACGAAATGCTGTCCCAACTATTACTATCCTTAAAAGTTGTGTTTATTAACTGAAATTATTTATTAATTAACTAATTCTTATATTTGGATGCTAAGGGCTTATTGTTCGTATAAGGCCCAGTCAAGTTATACTTTACAAAGTGTTAGTAAAGTCTTACTAGGGAAAGGCTAATAATGTAAACTAATAGTCTGTATGGTTTTTAGAGGGCTGTATTAATTGATATTAAGTGGCCGATTAATATAGAATGGGTAATTGATGCTAGTAGCTCTGGATTGACTATTGTTAGTAAGACCCTCACTAGACGCTGGACTAGTCACTCCCTCTAACTCTAGACTAATAGATTCTACTAACGCCGAAAATGATAGTAATGAATTGCATTGCTAGAGCGATTAATTAAACTGCATCTTATATTAAAACTGTAAGAGGTGTAGTAGGAGCGTTGGCAGCAATTAGGAGGACATTTAGCGGAATATATCTATTTAATAGAGCACTGGGCGGCTGATAAATGCAATAACGTTACTAGCTCCCCCTTAATGCACAAGCGCTGTAATTTTAAGAATTTTAGATATATATATATAAATTTATATTATAGTGTAAGCGGATTTATTTAAAGACTAGAGGATTAATTTTAATTATATGCCGAAATCCTAACTCTAAACTAGATATAAATGACTACTATTAAAGGTCTATAATATTAATGGGTTAACATAGCTTCTATAAGAGAGTATTCTGCGCGCCTTTCTCTTTAATATAGTCCTGTAAGTCTTAGAGATTCGCCTAAATTATAGTCTATAATTGGATTAGAATAGATATTATATAGGAGATATTAAATATACTTAGAATAATAATGCGTTAGAGCGATTATGCATTAACTTAGAGAATGTAGATGTATAGATAATATCCTATACTTTTTGCTCTCTAGTTCTTTTATAAAGAAGACTAAGGAAATCTCGTAGAGACTTAGGGAACGATTAAATTATGCTATAAGAGAGTAAATTTGTAGTCCTCTTATCTAGGTAAGTGCTAAGAATTTTACTTAATATTATATTATTAAGTGTTTGGGGGACTTGTTAGTATTATATACGTATAAGATCTACCGGACCTCCCAATGCCCTTTACTGGTCATTTAGGCCCGTAGTGATTTAATTAGTCGATAAACCGATGCTAGGACGCTTAGAATTGTCTAACTTTAAAGGTGCCGTTTTCTGGCTTTATAATCTCTCTATAGACCAACTAATCTTAGTAATAGGAGACGCCTTTTTTAGATCCGGCTTAATAGGTTATAGGGTACTCGGTCGTTAATAAAGCTTGGTAATTAATATACCGTATCTAGAATTTTAATCCTAACCGTAAGCGGCTATTAAAGTGCTAATAATCGATATGAGAGGCAGCTAAGTACTACGCTTTAAGAAACTAATGGTCGGTGTAATTTAGCAAGTTGCGGCTCTAATAAGTAAGCTAATAGTTGAATAAGTAGCATCCATATTAAAGAGTAAAGAGTAGCCGTAAATGGTTAGCGGAAATAGGATAAGCTAGGGAATGGTTTAAAAGGAGTGGTGAAAATAGTAAAGTAGAGTAGTAACGAATAAAAGATATAGAAGACGTGTTAAGGTAACCGGCAAAGCGGACAATAAAGGCAATTGTGTATCCCTAGCGTAATAGGGCGGAAATTAACTTTATATATTAGGTATTTCTATATCCTTTCCTTTAGATAAAATCCTTAGATCTATTAAGGCGTCTTACTCTTTAGCTCCTTAAGGAAGAAATCGTCACGAATTGTGTATCCTACGCGTTAGTTAGAAAAGGAATCCTCTAATAGCACTAAGGCTTATAGCCTTCTGCGACGGAACGAGCTATATTACTAAATATTTCACATTATACGCCTAATTAAGTTTGCGATATATATCGCCTCCTATTTTAGCTAGAAGAGAGATCTAATTTTTGGCTGCGCATTATAAGCAAAAGCGATGCAGTTTAGAGGTTAATAATCGCCACTATATTAGCGCGGTTCTGATAAGGGCCTTGCGCTAATTACATCGCTTTAATTAAATGTTACGCACTTAATTAAAGCGATACAGTTTAGAGGTTAATAATCGCCACTATATTAGCGTAGCTCCGATAAGGGTCTTATGCTAATTATATTGCTTTAATTAAATATTGCGTACTTAATTAAAGTAATGTATTGGCGTAAGACTCTTTTAAGTCTTAGGGGTTAGAGGTGCGCTAGCGATCTACCAGGGAATTAAGAGTAGAGGGTACCCTATTACTCTTTTATCTTAATATAAACTATATAATTTACAACCTACCATTATGGACTTTAGTATTGTAATAGCTCTAGATTTTATCCGTAATACCTTTAATAAGCAGCTTTAACCTTATCTCCCTAATATTATATATACTATTTAAAGGCTCTAAAAGCTTCCTATTAATACCTTTTAATATTTTCTACCTCTCTTAGAGAATAAATATAGCTACTATAATTTGCTCTATGCCCCTTTAGGGAGTAAGGATATCTAGCCTTCTTTAGGGAATGAGGATATTATTTAGCCTTTTTTAGGGAGTGAGGATAATATTGTTTAACCTTCTCTAGGGAGTGTCTAGCCTTCTCTAGCAAATGAGGATATCGTCTAGCCTTCTTTAGAGAGTAAGGATGTCTAGCTTTCTCTAGGGAGTATCTAACCTTCTTTAGGGAATAAGGTTACTTCTCTACCTTCTCTTTTATCTGGATGTATAAGCCTACTTAAAGCATTATTAACGAACCTCCCTAAGATTAAGGAATTTATTAATATATCCGTGGGGAAAGATCCGAAGGTTGTTATTAATAAACTAAAGTGGTTAAACGAACATCCCCTTGTTAAGGATCTTATTACTACTAATAGTAATTTATTAAATAATGCTATTTTTTAAAAACTTCTTAGCTAATAAACACTTGTAGATTCTTTTGAGAAATGGCAATTAAAGTCTATAGGTGCGTTAAGGATTAAATATTTAGTTAAAAGTTAAGCCGCTTTTATAAAGGGAGTTAGCTATATTAAATTATTTGCAAGAAGTATAGGATGTTACAACGTTACTAAAGCGGCTTTAGCTATTGGATATAGAATTAAGCTTTATGTTATATAAAGACTTAGAGTAGTAGGGCTATTAGTTCTCTTAGCCTTTACCTATAACGCCTACTAGAGATTAAATTTACCTAATATCAATAACTTTCTTATAGCTTTATAGCACCTGAATTATTTTATAATATTCGAAATTGTATAAAGATGCTTAATTTAAATAGGAAAGTGTTAAGAGCTCTATTCTAGTTAGATGCTTTCTTTAGGACTACTATATTTTAGCACTACTAACCCGTCCTAGCCGATCCCGAAAAAGCGAATTTCCTTCTCTTATCTACCGATTGGCAAACGTCCCTATATAGAAGTTACTAAACCTAGGGATTTTATATTAGCGCGTAATTACTAATATACAGATCTAACGACATCGTACCCTTTTTAACTACTAATAATAGCCTTAATGAATAATATAGCTGTATTATAGTCTGTTATAGAGGCGGAGAGTATAATTATTGAGATATTTAGTAGTAATTCCAATTAGTATTAAGACCCTCCGTAAATTCCTATAGAGCTCTATAGGGCCTATCCTAATATATATTAGGGTCCTCCGTAAATTCCCTAGGAGCACTTTTATAGAAATTCCGATATATATTAGGGCCCTCCGTTAATACCCTCTAAGCTATTTAACGGCTACCCCGATATCTATTAGGGGCCTCCACTAATTACCACGCTAAGTAAGGGCGAGTCTTTTAGTTTCTGTATTACTCTGGCCGGTACTATAACAATAAATAACGGACTTAATTACTATACTACGGCTCCTTATATATAGTGTACTAGTTATTATAGCCTATAAGACCTATTATACTCCGACGTTCTTAATATGGCATCTCTTATATGTTAATCTAACGCTATTACGGCTGCTGTAAGATAGTAGCTTTTTTAGCCTATATAGATATATAAGCAAGTCTATCTCTACGCCCTTTATAGATTTAAGGTGTATTATATAGGGTGCCTAGTATCTCTCCACTTTGGAGTTTAAAGGATTCGTAGTCCTTTAACACTTTAAACTTTAGTAATTTATTGCCTAAACCTAATAATCTAATAGCTAATATTACTATAGCCCTTTTTAAACCCTGTGCGGGTATATACGGAAGGGGGCTTTCTAGGTTATTGTATAGTATTAGATATGACTATTTAAGAGATACTCCGTTAGGGGTTGTGTTTAAAATTATAGTAGCGATAGCTCTGGCTTTCTACTTATAATTGTTAGTAAAGCGTTATATATATTCTAGTATTTAGTACTCACTTCTAAGTATAGAGTAATGTATTTCTCTGTTGTAGTGGTATTAGGTAAAGTAAAGAAGGGCGTATTAAAATTTTATAAAGAATACCGTTGGCTCTATGTTACTAGATAGGCTTTTAGATTATCTATATCTTTACTATTAATGCTAGAAGCTATCTATAGTGTAAATATAATTAAGTTTAAGAAAGAAGTTATAATTAAGGGACTTTATTAGTAAAAGATAAAGGCGTATTAGGGCTAGATTCTTAGTAGGGCTAATTTCCGGTTAGGTAGGACCTATGTAATGTATTAACGCTAAAGCCTAAAGGGAAATAAATATTTAATATGCCTTAGTTTAAGAGATTTAGGCGATATATAAGAGTTAACTGTTACTTGCCTTAATGTTTATTGGTAAGGGGGTTGTGCTATAGGCTGCAGATAAAGATGTCTTTTCTATTTCTATATAAAGACTTACTCCTATCCTCTTATTAACCTAAACTTTCCTCACTATTATTTACCTGCAATTATCTTTATATCTAAGCAACCTTATAAGAATAACTGGTCTTAGTATTACTATGGAGATGGTTTAAAAGGACCCATGGTTTTAGAGGGATAGATATACTTATATCCGCATTTAGGATATAGACTGGGCTCTATTTGCCTACTATAATAGTTATAAACTTAGGCAAATTAAGGTAAAAGCTAGGGGATTTTTTTTTATATATAACCTAATAGCTTTACAGATTCTTGATATAATGGCTATCTGCTATACTTTTGCCCGTTACCAATACCACAGCTAGAAAACCGTCTTTAGGGAATTTATTTACTGTAGGAATTATTATAAAGTTCTTATATTCTTGGGTGTAGTTAAGAAGATAAATAGTAGAAAAGAAATCCTGTAATAGATAGAGCGTAAGATATAAGATGATAAAAATCGTAATATAAGGTATAGCATAGAAGAGGACGGGGATAATAATAGGGATATATATAATGAGGACGTAGATAGGGAGGATATAGTCGCCGGGATTAAGGCTTTAGGGATTAGTTTAAAGAAGAATACATTTCTTTGCTAGCAAGAGCTGTTCCTTCCGCAAATAGTATAGCGAAGGCTATTATATAACGTTTTCGCATTTTTATATATAATTGTGGCGTGCTAATTTATATATCCCCCTATGCTACGTAATTATATTTATAGCCGGCCGAGCTAGGCTTCTCTATTTGTAATAGGTTAGCCTCCTATATTCTATAAGCATACTTAGTCTTATCCTTTACCGATCTTTTATTACCTATAGTAAGGCTAAAACAGGCGTCTTCTTGTGTTTATACTGTTTCGTAAGTTGTATTTAGGCCTGCCTTTATATATTCTATGCCGTTTATAGCTTAACTTAAATCTATATACTTCCTCGTTACTCTAGTAAGAACTACTACGCAGTTTAACCTTACTAATATATATATACTGCCTCTGCTAGGGTTTTACTGATTAATATATAAATAAACCTCTAAGACCTTTAAAGACCTCTAAAGACCGGTAATAACTTACCCACTAAAGTAGGCAGTACGTAACCTGCCCCTTTTGTATCTTTAGTAATCTAATCGCTACTTTTAGGTACCTATTGTTGTGATGGATACATCTAATATAGGCTAAGGGTCGGCCTATTGGGTTTTAAAGTTAGGAGAAAAGATTTTTAAGGAGGATAAAAAATGAGATATTACCTTTATTAAATAGGAAGAAGGCAAATTACGTAAAGTAAAGGTAAGTAATTGCCTATATTATAAGCGAGCAGGTCCCTAAAATCTTAAAGATTTATAAGATTATTAGTATTCTATATATTCTACCTAATGTTTACTAGGCTACGGTTCCTATACATAATATAATTATTAAAATATCTTTAGCCGTACCGGGCTACTATAGTAGTATATTAGCTATAACGGCACTTAATTATAATGGAGAAGCGATAACGTCTAATTGCCTTTCCGGCGATATACGGTTTATAGAAGGTGGAAAGGAAGCTTTAGAGTAATTAGATAAAGAGGTTTAGGAACTTAATAAAGCTAACTAGGCTGCTAGGCCCCCCTTTGTAGTTAAATTAGTGTCCTAGGCTCTACCGATACTTATAGTAGCTACAGTACTTCCGTATAGGAAATGATTTAAATTTATATAGAGGAACCACGCTGCTTAAATTGCTCGATTTTATTTAGAGAATATAAGATTTCGTGCGGCTCACATAATGGTTTAGCGATTTGCTATTATTCTATAACTAAGCCTAAAGCCCTTCCTGCCTTATGCTTTTACGTTCGCCTATACTTACAACCCCTACTAAAATTAAACCCCCCTCTATACTCTCTTCTCCTAGTCTTGCTAAAATACCTAGTATAAATATACTTCTTTTATTTAAATAACGTTATAGACTAGAACTATGGGAAGGCAATAATAGATCTAATATATTGAAAAGTAGATGGGTGATAAGCTATAATATACACGAACCCCTAGATAAGGGGGAAATAGATATAAAATAGGTGCGAAACACTTACCAGATAGGGCGCCTGGACGATGACGTTTAATATCTTTTATAATAAAGATAGAAAGGCTATATAGAATTAGTCTTTTAAAACCTAATGCTTAATTTTGTAAACTATGTAAGTATAGCTAATCTTATAAGCTGGGTAATTGTACAGGTTGGGAAATTATGCGAGCTAGGTAATAGTAATAAGTTCCAGGGGATAGTTAGATAAGCGATTAGCGGTGCGACCTATATGTAGCTGTTAGAGTAGGCACTTATAATATTATTAGGTTAGTATAGGGATGTATATAAAAGATAGGCTGGTATATAGGATGTATATAGTTAGGGAAAGAGTGGAATAGTGTAATTGGCGGGCCGGTATATAGGAATATAATACTACCTAACTTTACTTAATGTGGCTTGGAGGAGTGCAAAGCCTTAACCTAAGCTACCTCTTAACTAAGCCTCTATTATACAACCACTAGCTGTTTTAGGCGCTGCGGCCTCTACTTACCCTTTCTGGAACTTTAGAAGTTATACTAGTCCTTAGTTAAGTGACTGACGTTTAAAGCTCTAACTAATTAGCTAAATCCGTCGCAGATTAGACGAAGCTAATAACGACTTCTTAATATATATATAGAGGCTCTAGAGCCACGTTTAATAAAGTAGAGTTCTTGTTCTTAACCGTCCTATTTAATACTAAATCACTCCCTTAAATATTGCTCGAGACGCAGTTAAAACTAGAATTGGGAAAGAAAGCCAACGAAATATACTATTTTAAAGTGTTCCGTTCGGCTTAGTGTAGCTTATAAATAGTAAGAAATATAGCGACTTAAAACTTATATGCTAGGGGCTGGAGTTTAAAGTCTATAAAGCGATTATATGCACCTAATCTCCTATACTTACAGCTGCCTATAATAGAGACTTTTAGGTAAAAGCTAATTAAATATTTAGTGGAATTGACCCTAACTAACTAACTAACGGGTAGGAGGCGGTGACTAATATTATAAATATCAACGAGTTCGATTTTGGCACCGTTAAGAGAATGATCTAATTTATGTATAAGAGGGACTATGACAATGGCGAGGAGGAGTAAGGATCTAATAATAAGTCTAGCCTTTTTGCCTTTAGTAAATACTTAAATAACAAATACTGCTAATACAATTTTCCGGCACATGCTGTAAGAATGTATATAACAGCCCGGGTACTAAATCCTTAGCCGCGAGATCTTCAATGTAAGGTAGTGGTAAAGAGTTGCACTTCTGAAGCATACTTAGAAAATGTTCCGTGGCAATTAGCTAATTTAAAACCTAGATTTATTATTAACCTATATATATCCCACTATTGTCTAGCTAAAGCATTTTAGGGAATATATAGTTAAACTATTTTCGTAAAATAGCTAATAACTTTGCCTTCTAAATAGAACTATTCCTACTAGTCGGTTAGAGGGGCTAACTAACGTTTAACTTCGGTGGCGGCGAATATAAGATAAGGTGTAGCTTTTTAAGTTTAAGGGTAATTGCGAGAGGACCGATTTAATAGCTGCGACTTGTAAATACTTAAGACGTCTTAGGAGCTTAGTGGGCTTAGGTGTTATAGACCTTATTAATGTTTTAAGAGAAGCAGACTATAACACGTATTATAGTAAAGAGCATTCTAATTTTTATTGCGTGTTGCTATAAGCTTTACCTTCTTAATGTAGTTGTAACGACTGCACATAAAGCTTGTTGGTGAAGTAAGCCAATATAGCGTTTATGATCCTTATAGGGGATATTCCTTTACTACCTTGAGATTATAAGGCTCCTGCGAGGGGTTGGAGACTCTATTATCTTAAGATAAGTTAGAAGTCATTTTATATATCTAATTAAAGGTAGTAGTTAGTATATAAGGAAGAATAAGCCTATAAATTTTTATTTAGAGTTGAAACAAATTAATGATACTAATTAGATTATAATATACTGTATAGCGCAATCCGAAATTATAGGGTTAATCGCTAATCTACCTATTATTTATTATAGCCCGCTAAACTTAATAGGTTAGTGCGGCCTTCTAAGCTAGGATAGTATAAGGGGGTAATATAAACGGGTTAGACGGCCCTTTTTACTAGTATGTTATTAAAATAAGCGAACCTTTATAAAATAGTTAGGCTATATTATTCTGCTAGCATACTAGTAGGGAGGGCTATCTAACCTATTTATATTACCCCTTATATATACTTCTTACCAATTTACGTACTAGGTGTAAATAGTATTAGGCTAAATTACATAGCCTTTAACCTAGCTTGTATAACTACCTAGCTTATATAACTAGGGCTATAATATTAATTACGTACTAGTATTCTTTAATTAAGACTAGTAGAATACCTAATATATACCACCTGCATAGTTCTAGAGATCCTACTACTTTGTTTAAAGATAGGAAACTAAAGGAGTGTTAGGGTTTTATATATATTATAGGCGTAACGCAGAATATATAAGTCATTCTTAAAGGCCGCCTTGTAGTTTAGATAGCTATACCTAATTAATTGTCCCTTTTTAAGTTGATTAAGGTGCTTATAGTAGAGATGTCTCTTTAAAATGGCCTAGCTGTAAAACTAGTGCACACGTTCTTCTATTGGCTTTACTTTATTCCTAAAATAAAATACTTAAAGCCTGAGATCCCCTTAGAGAAATGTGAACGCGTTTAACCTCTATTATTACTATTAAAGTTTCTTAGCGTTTGTATAAAATAGCCTATCTTATAAAATACGAAAGAAATTCTAAGACTACTTGCCGTAATTAATCCTTAGTATTAAAACTGAAATTGTACTATTTGTAGAGTAAATCTATATTCTAAATAGTTGCAGCGCTCTATAAGACCGTACCGTGTATATTGTTAGTATATTGTTATAGGTGTATCTTATGCGCCAAAACAACCTAATAGAGGTTGTATTAGATCTTTTCCCCTTCCCTAATATTTATAAGGTGCTTCTGCTTAAAGTATTTACTAAGATTACCTAGGGTATAAAACGAATATATGCGTTATTTAATTAATAGGTTTTTGTTGCCTAGATAAAGGAAATATATCTTTAGCCTTTTCTTACTATATACTAAAACTTTGGCTGCTTCTAATGCTTTAACTTAAGAGTTAATCTTGGCCTTATTTATTGTTTTAACTAGTATTACACGACCGCTAGATTATTTACAAAGTTTGGAAGTAGTAGGGTATATTTTACCTTCCTTAACCTTGCAGTATTGCATAACCGCATAAATAGCCCTATCGCGTTAATAAATCTCCTCTTTAAATGTGGTACCTGGCAGGCAGACGACTATATTAACTAATTCCTTCTATTTTAATAATATGCCCTTATAGAGATCCGTTATTACCCTAGCCTCTATATTAACTTAAATACTAATAAGCTATAGTTTAATATTACGTACTGGTTGCTTCTATTCCTAGGTCTCCTTAATATCTTTAAGAAGTATATACCGCTAGTATTGCCTTTCCCTATTAATTTCGCCATTAAGCGCCTTATACTTTAAATGTTTTGTAACTTTACCTTTAAGATAATATTTAAGTTACTTTTTTTGCTTAAGTAGAGAACGGATAGTAGGATAATTGTTAACTAATAAAGATTATTCTATTGTAAGCTGCCGCGGTTATTAAGGATTAATTAAATGGCTTATAGTATAAGCGGCCCGCATTAATATATCTTAGGGCTAGAGGTTTTAGATAATTGCCTGTATATCTACTATAATACGTCGCGATAGGTAGTGCCTTAAGAACGTTTATATATCGGTATGCTGTATTATTAGGTTTTATATAGCCTTACTAACGTTGCCTATATTTCTCTTTAGTGCTTTTAATAAAAAGGCCAGTCGCAACGGAGCTTACTATTCTTATTAAATGCCTTTCCGGCACTATATCTAAGCGAATATAGGTAAGAGACCTAAGTAAAGCTAGTAATCTCCTTAAGCCCTTTAGTCTAGGGTATAAGGGTAAAGTATAGAAGAGGTTTGTTATAAGAAATGGTCTAGCTATTTAGAGTTCTTACTAACTGGCGAAATATGGGAATATTGTCTAGTTTCCGATTTAGCTATAATAGTAGCTTATTGCGACTTGGCTTAATATAGAGCTTACTTAGCTCCTTAGGAGATATAAGGTTGTATACTATAAACGCCCAATTAGTAAAAAGGAGACTAAGAAGGAAGATATGGGGGCTAAAGCTAAGGGACGGGTTGTAGATAATTTTAGAAATAGGGAAGGTATTTCTAGTTAGCAGGTAAGTATTAGTACTTATTTTATAACGTTATAAATAGTAGCAACTAAAAGGAAAGGATAGAACTTTAAGAACCTATATATCTTTTACACTAAGGTATTTCTTTATAAATTTAAATATAAATTTTAGTAAAATATAGTAGGGCCTACCCTTTAGGTCCTAAAGTAGTGTAACCCTAATATGCCGATAGTAGAGATTAAGGAGGGCTTAGGGCTAATTTATAATAAAACTACCTAGTTATAAATATAGCTGGAGTAGTATCCTATGGCGTCTATAGGAGTACCTCTTTTTAGTCGTTATTAGGTTCGTCTGCAGTACTTTTATAAGGTCCTCTATATATATATAAGGCTTCTCTAGCCCCGTCTTCTTTAAGCTATACTTTTTAGCTAGCTTTCTAAGTACCTAACCCCTAAAATTAGCTATGTCTAAAGCCTGGGGTATATAACATCTTAAAGTAGCTAGGATGCGCTTACTTTATATATATTCCTATTTAACTAACTATTAAGCTTTATACTAGTCGCTCTTTTATATACAAGGTGGTAGACCTTCTAGTATATCCCAAGGGAGCTTAATACCTTAGTCCCGTGGCGCCTCCTTCCTCCTTTCCCTTGGCGTTAATTAAACAGCTAGTTAAAAAAGCCGTAGAGATTATAAAGAGAGACGGTTATATAGGCCTTTTAAGGGTCCTTTCCTAAGTACGCCTAGAACCTATACCACACGTTAGCGCTATTAGGGTAGTATAATATAGTAGGGAAACGGAAAGAGACGGGCTGCTTACTAGTACTACTGCTCTTTAATGCGGTTAAGTAGACGGGTACTACTAGGTTTGTAATCCTCCTTTGTATATTCTGCTTTATTAAACGTATTAAGCTATTTAAGGTAGTACTTAGGTAGGTAGTCTTTATTAGCGAGGAGCTATGCCCGATTATTATTGTTATTATTACTACCGGTATTAACGTTAGTTAAGTCTATGCTAGAACTAGCTTTATTAGTTTTCGAATCTGCGTATTTGCTCTCTTTAGACGAAAAGTATTTGTCTAATAGGTATTATTATATATTATATTATCATCGGCGAATATATTAAAGAAAGGAGGGTTGGTGTAATGCTGCTATTAATAAATACTTAAAGACGAGCGAGGTAGACGGTAAGTAGAACAGGCAGGTCTAGCGGGAGAAGAGAAGATGGGTAGTTATTTATGGTTAATGAGCAAGGGCGAAGCTATCTTAAGTATGCTGGCCAGCCAAATTTAGAGGGGCCCATTTTGGCGCCTAATGGTGATAGGAGCGAAGTATGCAAGTGTGCGGCGTACCTGGGGGTATCTTGGCGCTAATAAAGGCTAAGGGTGCCTTGCTCTATTTGCACCTGCGTTAGGCCAATATAGGCAATCCGGACAACTTTAGTGCTCGGGCCACCAGCCGCAGGTTTTGGGGGGTTTTCGGGCAAATTGACCTTAGAAAACAGCGTCACAAACTGCTAAAAACGGCGGCTAAGTCGCCGTATGATTGTTTAAGGTAGTATACTATAGGGTATAATACTCTATCCTTATTATATTAAGATAGGATGCCTCTAGTAACGTAGTTAAATAAATTAGCTTCTATAACACTTATTCGGTTTAGGTTAAAGTATTAAAGTATAGGCGCGGTAGTAAATATAACCTTTAGATAGATAAAGGCCTTCTTATATTCCTTATTAAAGATAAAGGCTTTATTCTTTTAGGTTAAAGCTATAAGGGGTAAAACTAGGGCAGAGAAGTTATTAATAAACCGTTAGTAGAAATTAGCAAATTTTATAAAGGCTTTTATATTCTTAAAATTCTTAGGTTCTTGCTAGTTTATAATTACTTTAACTTTTTTTAGGTCTATTTATATGCCGTCTATAGAAATAAGAAGCCTAAGGTATAGGACTTCCATTTTATAAAATTTATATTTATCTATATCTAATTATAGGCTAGCTCCTTATAGGGCTTATAAAACGAGATTAATATATTTCTAGTATTTAGTTAGGTTATTATTATATATTAGGATATCGTTAATATAAGCAGTATAGAAGATGTCTAGGTAGGGGCGTAGGGTATTATTTATATAATATTAAAACGAGCTTAGGGCGTTTATAAGGCTAAATAGTATTACAAAGTATTTAAATGATCTATATTAGGTATAAAAAGCAATAAGCTATTCGTCTCCTTTAGTAATATAGAGGCGGTTAAATATAAAGATAATATTAAGCTTTATATAATAGCGAGCCTTATTTAGTTAGTTTAGCGTCTCTTATATTAATAGGATTGGATATTAGTTCTTAACAATAATAGCATTAAGAGCTTAGTAGTCTATATAGAAGCGTAGATCGCCATTAGGTTTCTTAATAAAGATTATTAATACGGCTATAGGCAAAGAGCTTGCTCTAATAAATTCTTTACTTAGGTTCTTATCTAGATACTTTTATAGCACTTAGAGTTTATTTTAGGATATCCTATATAGGGGTCTAAACCTAGGCTGCTTTCCTTCTTTAAGTATAATCTTATAGTCGTATAATTGGTGTTTTGGTAGCTTATTGGCTTCCTTTTATAAGAATGCCTCTAGGCGTTTATAATACTCTACTAGTACCTTTATAGCAGGGTTAGTATACTTCTTTAGTGCTAAGGCTTTTTTAATATTAGCTATTGTAATAGTAAAGATTATATATTTAGGTCTTTTAATAAGTTAAGCTAGTAGGGTAGCTCTAATTATATAGATATCTAGGGTATTAGGCTTGCTTAGGTTATCTATAGTTTTTTATATAATTTCTTATTCGGCTTTAAGTTTAGTATTAGGTATAGAGTTAGTATTAAATTTAGGTTTAGGTTCTTTAAGTATACTCTTTATAGTAGAGTATTAGTCCTTCTAGTATTTTTATGTAGTAAGCTTAAGCTTTTACTTAGTATATAGTTATATAGTACTTAGGGTCTGTTTATAGAGTTTAGTAAAAAATTTAGACAGGTAGATCTTAGTAGATTTTTTAGATTTTAGTTCTAGGTCTAAGTAGTAAGTTATAAGGCACTTTTGCTAATAACAGGAGGCGGTAGATAAAAGCTTAAGGTTATTTTAATTAATAGTTACCTTATATAGCTTTATCTAGGGTTCTTTAAGGATTATTAGGTAACCTAGGGTGGTAATGAAAAGCCTAATTAGTTCTTTGTGGTTTAGGTATTAGAGTCTTAGGTATATTACGTAGGTAATTTAGCCTAAGACTATACGTTTATTATTAAATCTAAATACGTTAATATGCCGGTTAAGGGGGGTTAGGGTAAAACTATTATCTTACATAAAGATCTTGTTAATAAATCCTATACTACTAGCTCTTATATTAATTAGAACTTAAATATTAGCCTATTAATTATTCTACTAAAGACGATAGTTAATAGTTATACTATAATCTTAAGAGTTAGAGTTTATAATATCTAAAGTATTTAATAAGATCCTAAGGTAGAGCCGTTCTAAAGAGTAACTTAGCTCTAGGACCTTCCTTTTAAAGGCAATTAGGGCGGAGTTCTTATAGCGTATTGGTTGTAGCTTTGTCCTTATAAGCGGTGCTTATTAGGTAATATATTAGAGCTAGATAATAATTAGGGTTAGTAAATAGGGCTTAGTTAAGGCGATTAGTTGCTTATATTAGTCATTTGTTTATATAATTAGGATAACGGGATACCGCCTATACTAGTTATTTGTATATATATTTAGGGCAGCGGGATAGAGTAGTAGCTTAAGATATAAGTGTTGCTTCCGCACTTAAAATAAAGGCTATATTTAATACGTTATTTATATTTAGTAAACCCTTTTTAGGGCGTAAAAGAGGGTTTTAGTGTTAATATCTATAGTATCTAGGTCCTTGCGGGTCCTAGGCGGCTAAAGGGCAGAGTATTAAGGTGTATATTTTAGGGCAAGGTGTAGTATATTGTTATATAAGCCATTAATAATATTGGTATAGGCGGTAAGGGTATTTAGTAACTTAACTCCTATAAGGGAAGCCTTTAGTTTAGAGTTTAGCAACTCTACTAGGCGATTAATTAAGGCGGGTTTGTTCTATCTAGTCTTTTTAGCATAGTAGTAGAATTTAGTAAAGTATAATAGAAAGCTCTTAAAGCCTTATATTATCTTATTTAGTTTTCTTTATACTGTAGTAATTTAGTTAGGGTTGCTATAAGATGCTTCTAGTATAGTGACCAGTTCTTTTATAGTGCTTAGCTGGAATGGGTATATAGTTTCTACGGCGTCTCCTATTAGGCGGCTTATAGCGTAACGTAACTAGCTATTAGGAGTATAGTTTACTCCTTTTACCTAAATAGGTGGGAGGATTAGGGAGGCGTTTAGTTAATTTCTTTTTAAGGGTACTAGTTAGCGAATTTAGGGTTAAGGAGCTAGTTTTAGACACGTTCTTTCTACCTAGTATTTATGGTTTAATACTAGTAGGGGTAAGTGGGGGTAATAGTATGGCAGATGGTGGGTTTTGGTAGATCTCTTTAATTTCTTTTTTTAGAGATTTAATTAACTTATAATATTAGGCTTCTTAATAGGCAAGGGTGTCCGTAAAAGCCTATTACAGAGTTTCTATTTATTTAGTAAATATAGCGTATAGGTCTTTTATAGATATAGGGGCTTTTAAGTTGTTTTATATGCTAGTTAGGGCGGTATAGGGTATAGGTTTAATATAATATAGTATTACGGAGTAAGTATAAGTGGCGATAATATATAGCAAAGTATATATTATTAAGCTATATATATAAACTATATAATAAGATTAAGACGTTATATAAGAAAAGAAGGTAGGAAAATGGGAAGAAAGGGTATATATTATAGACTTGGTTGCTTAGTTAATATATATATAGAGTAGAATAGGATTCGGGTGGTGGTCCTGGCAGAACTTAGTAGGGTTTAGTGGAACTTAGTGGAACTTAGTGGAACTTAGTAGAATATGGCAAAATACGGCAGATTACCGTTAAATTGCCGCAGATTGCTATTAGATTGCCGTCTCGTGGTCGGTTTTTAGTTGCTAAGTTAGTAGAAACAGGTGGACGTATATAAGGTATTACGGGGGTGTCCCGTAACAAGGTAGTAGAGAAAGAAAACGAAATATAAGGGCTATTAGCGTACTAGGCGAAGACCTAGCACTATATTAGTAGAGCCCTATAACAGCAATAAAGGATAGAAGGCTACTAATATAGATAGAAATCCGCTATACTTATTATAAGATAGGTAGACCTTAAATAGATATAGCTTTTAAAAGAGCTAATAAAGATATAAAATAATACTAATACTCCCCTTATATAAAGGTCTAATAAAGGTAGAATTTATAGCTACCTTCCTACTATAGATAGAGGTCTTAGGCCTAAATATATAGCTAGTAAGTATCTATACTCTATATAGTTAGTACGCTATATATTACTTTTATATAACGATCGCTTAGTAAAAGACTAACTATTCGCTAATATAGGTATAGATAATATTACTAGCATACTCTCTATAAGTAGAGGCCTATATATAATAGTATAATAGTTTATAAGCTAAGAAGTTCTTTAGTAGTTCTAAATAGTATATAAGATCTAATAGGAGGATATTAAAGGCTACGCCTCCTTTTAGCCCCTTAAGGACTAGATACCCCCGTCTAGCCGTAAGTAACACGTTAGTAAATTGCTAAACCCTCCTACTACTTTCTTTTAGATCCTCTAATATACCTAAGAAGTATAGTATATAAGGCAGATATAAAGATATAGAGATATACTAGCTAGGCGAAGGTGGAACGCGTAGGACTAGCTAAGAGGAAATACTCAGGTTTTTCCCCTTATGGGGCCTTTTTCCTATATAGAAGGTAGTAGCCTATATAGACCTAAAAGGGTCTAAATCTGGCAATAAATAGAATCCACAATAATGAATAGAAATAATAGGTAATACTTAAATAATAAAAAATTAATAAGGAATACTACGAAAAACAAGGTTTAGAGTATTATTATATATAATGTTAAAAGTTTTAATATTTTAATTAACTTGATTTAAATAGGATATCTAGATTAAATGCGTTGCTAAACCAGTGAGCTCTTAGTTGATTAAATTAATTGAGTCTTGGTATTAAATTCAATTCAATATTGAAGTCTCGTTGATTCATTTTCAAGCCTAGATATATCTCCTTTTCTCCCTCTGCATATGCTGACGCACCACATCATAGCAACCCAGAACTCCAAGCAATCACAAATCTAAAACTCCGAACAATGCATGACTTGCTTCAAATCGCTAGTAAAGCACGTCAGACCGACAAAATCAAATTCCCGCAACACCTATTTCCAACTCCTACCCCCCTTGATCTCTCTTCTCCAACGGCACCAACACATTTCCAAAAATCATCCTCGGCCCCTCCATACTCGGCGCCAGCAAACAAACACACAGAATCCTCGCTCCAAGCGTAGCCGCAAACCCGGTAATGACAAAAACATTCTTCTGCCGTCTCAAGCCGCGCTGGCACGTTTGTCAGCCCTCATTCCTCAACCCCAAACTCCAAACCCCAAACACCGGCCTCTCCGCAACTAACAAGCAGGTGAAGAACCGAGTATAAGAGAAATTAAAAATAAAATAAAAATACAAACTCACCCGCCTCATAAACCTCCAAAGGCTGACCTTCTCGAGCTCCGCAAACGCCGCCTTGGCCGCCTCTTTGGTCTCGCACTTCGAAACATGCACCACCAGCACGCTGCCCAGCACGAACTGTTGCGTGCGCTCGGTTCGGCCTCTCCGATGGTGCACCGCTGTAGTCTTTCTGAATATCGCTTCCGGCAGCCGCACGTGCTTACACTGTGCTTTCAGGGCCTGGAAGAGGGAGAGGGTGGGGCGCGGGATGCTGCAGGGGATGTGGGGTTTGAGCATTTTTTTGGGTGCGGGTTATATGTATATGGGACCATAGGGAAAAGGGTTTTGGAGGGCTTATGGAAATCTATTTTGTGGGCTTGATGAATGTGGATTATTGAGTGTGAGGTTAGGCAACGAAGGTAGCGGGGAGGGCGAATCAGAATGCAGGATAGTTTGGGTCCTGGCTTGCCAGGCGAAAAGCCAAGCTTTGCTTACATTGTGTTTTCCAATCCTATTCGTGTCCATTTTAAAAACCACTCTCCTCCCGAAATATCGTTTTACCGGGTGTTCTTCATCGCTTGATGGGCGGAAGTGGGGACATGCTGCTGTGCACTCCAAAGCAAGACAGATCCATCCCAGTGTACGGAGGACCAAAGGTACACTAAGAGAACAGGCCAGAAATAGGTCTGATGATAACTGGCTGTGCAATTGCAGCACTAGCCATTCCATATTATGCACAAACTATACAATGCCCGACGCGTGTCACTAGGTATATCCTCGAACCAGTCCTCATCTCGATACGAATAACAACAAAAAAGCCCAGCCCATGCGTAACGATTCCAACGCCTCAACATCCTAAACTCGACCCGCAAACCATGCTACATTCTCCCAGAATTCAACGCTTCCTTGTCATCGTCCTCGTTTCCAAAGTGCTCAGAGCCACTACTGCCTGCGCCATCTATCACCGGGTCGTATTCTGACCTCCTAGAAGGTATAGGAGTTGGATTCGCCTCCTTCAATGGCCCCCTTTCGGCAATCCTCTCTTTCTTCTTCGCGTTGACCTCCGCCTCGTCCTCGCTATCTTCCTCGTCCGACTCGTCAAGCCTGCGTCTCCTCCGCTGTCCAAGCCACGCCTCATCCCCGCTTTCGTCGTCGCTCTCATCGTCGGTTGGGAGGGGCTGATGATCGCCGCTTCCTGGATCCTTGATGAATCCATCGATGATCCAATATTGGAGTGCGTTCATGATGAGCGGGAAAATAAGCATTACAAAGGTAATCTGGATTGCTTCATTCCCTTCTGTCCAACTAAGTGCCCAGTCGCCTACCCATGCGATCCACGGGAGGAGTTGGAAGATGAAGAAAACGCAGAGTTTCATGCCGAAGAGGCCGAGGAAGTAGATTATGGATTGCTTCAGCCACCACACAGCGCGTGGTGGGTGGCCATAATTACCTGACCGGATCGACTCCGGGGGGTTGGCGAGGGGTGTAAGGAGAGCACCCTTGTGCAAAAGCTTGAGGAGCAGGACTAGGATGGGGATGCCGATAGTTGTCTGGTTATGAAGTTAGAATGAGCCTTCTTAAAAGACTATCCGTTTATAGATGACTAGAGTGACTTACATCAATAGCTAAATTGAGTAGGTAAAAGGAGCATGGGTTGGGTTGTCGGCCACCGTCGTCCTGTACGAATTGCGCGGTCTGTTTAGTCTTTGCGGCGACATCGAATTCGCCGGAGGAAAGCATCGACATGAAAAGGTTGGCAAGATGCAAAAGGACGGATCCGAAAACTTGTTTCGAAACATCGAACCACCAGATCTTGAGTGGCCGCCGAGGAGTCTCGCGCCATCGTTTGTAGACAAGCGACGAGAGAGCAAGCGCACCAAGGGCGCCTTGAACGAGTAAGGCAAAGGGTCCTAATAACTTGCATTCGCCGTCGTTCTCAGGGCCGTCATGACTCTTAGGTCCACCTTCTAGTCCACCCGCCTTGTCAGGCTGCGCTGTGACAGTCACATCTGTAGTCGAAGTTGGAGAAACAGCTGCAATAGTGGATGATGCAGGCTCCTCCGCTTTGACTCCATCGATTCCCATAAGCTCCGTTTCAAAGACTGTGACCACATATTAGCTTTAACGTCACCTAAATATTGTCAAGGATGCCTACTAAGTGTTGACCCGGCGGGAATTTTCCCGATCGCACGATTCCCGTACGCCATTTCCGGCGGAATTGTTAACGTCCTCCCCTCACCAATACACATATCCAGCAGTCCCTTATCCCAGCCAGCAATAACCTGTCGAGCTCCTAACACAAACTCGAACGGTGGACCCCTGTCATAGCTGCTGTCAAACTTTGTGCCGTCACTCTGGAGTGTTCCACGATAATGCACGTAAATGTCATCGCCGTTGCGCGTTTTGCGGGTGCATTCTACGGCTTTGGTGACTTCTATTCGAAGATCGTCCGCGGAAACGGGGCTGAGTAGAAGAGATAACGCGAGGGTCGTGGGGAGAGCGTTGAAAAAAGAGAAGGGCCACATTGGCGGCGTGAAGGACGCGAGCTTTCAACTCGCACGACTATAGATGAGAGGTAGTGTGCGCGTTGTAGAGGAAGAGTGTTAGGTATGTGGTCTTGTGCATGTGGTTGACGGCGAAACTTGGGGTGGCAAATGGAAAGTGGCCGCTTGATTGGATAATGAAACCGGTCGGCAACCCTGTGGCGGTCACCAGATAATACCAAGCTAATGGCACGAAGGAAGGTCAAGAAGACAGCGAAAAGTGTAGAAGTGTCTGCTATACAGAGTACATGAGGCAAGTGTTCAACCAAAAGACAAGGCGCAGCAATGGTTGAGGCAGTCATGGAACAAGGAGGCACTGGCTGGAGGGCTGTGTTGGGGAAAGGACAGGGTTGTTCAAGGCGGAGACGGCCCGCCAAGCCTAGACTTTCCCATCAAACGCCGAAAGCCAAATTTCAAGGCACCGCATCCACGGTTAATTCCAGAGAAAGCAGTTCTTTCAAATGCATTTGGTTTGATTGGAAAATATCAAATTACCCTCTACGTAAATTACCTAGCCTTTTCCATATGGTCTTGCTGCCAGTAGACCGTCTTGCTGATCCACAGCCTCATGGGCTTATTCAAACTTGCTAGGATCTTCTACACCGTTGTATAGTATAGTGCTGCACATTTATTTGGATAATGATAATACGGTAGGTTGCACAAGCCCTTTTACGCTCATTCATGGCTCTAACTAGAGTGCTCACTCTATATTTGACTGGTGTATAGTAATTCTAAAGCTCTCATTGGTCTACATCTCTTATATTGACGTAGTAGAAAATCTTGGAGGAACAATCAATTCGCATGTCACTAAGCGGAAAATTTAATATATTACAGACACAATGTTGTACGCCGGTATAAGAACTACAGATGCCAGAGGTTGATCCGTAAGTTTGCATTGATCAGCTCTCTCTACTTTGAAGCAATCGAGTGGCCCAGTCTCCTACAACAAGAACCTTGCCTCGAATTGTATGTAGCTTTTGCGGAAGCAAAGAACTGTCAAGCCCGCTCACAGTAATTTTTGGACTTCGCACAAGGGCGGTTTTGCAGCACTGCTTATATCGAAGAGATCTAGGTATTAGTTTGCTGTATTTCATTTTGTAAAATGGCATGTTATCGGCGATGCAAGCAAGAGGATGCAGTATATAATGTCCACCTCGTATTTTAGTTATAAAATTCAAAGCGGAACAGAATCTCTATTCCAAGATCATTGGCGTTGAAAACTTATTGAACTATCTCTCTAATAAGGGCTTGAGATATATCACATAATCGGCTATTCCCATTTAGTCTCTATCTATAGGGGTCATCATCGATTGCAACAATTGGAACCCGAGATCGGCAGCACCGGAGCCAACACATGCAAATTGTTCTTTGGGTATTCGTATCCACAAAAATGCTAGGAAGAAGTGCTTCCCCAATACTCTGTGGCATGCTTGGTCTGTAAAATGCCCTAGTACACTGTCGTAATTGTAACAATAGGGATTGGGAACCTATCTTCATCGTTAGGCTTACGCCATCAGTAGGTTCCGAAACGCTTCTGTAATTCTAAAGTTCCTGTAGGAAAGACAGTAAAGCGATCCTGAATTAGAAACTGAAATGGGAAACAACCCGAGGACTATCGATCCAAAGAAACTGTAAGTGGAACTCTCCCATTGTTGACCTTATCCTAGATAAGTCTAAACGGTACCGAGACCAAAATACTGTGCAAATAACGAGGTAAGAAAATCGTCGCAGATATCGTTGGCCGGAACGTCTGCAGAAATCCACTCGCCTTTCGCCTGGGTGTTTGTCGCATCTAGTCCGAGAGCCGAGGTACCGGATGCGGAAAGAGAGATTTAACAGGAGCTTTATAGGCAACGGCTAAGAAGATCAGGAAAATATTCTTCCCCTCCAGTCCACAAAACTGAAATACGAATAAAGTTTAGAGCGTTTCGACCCCACTGGAAAATAAGCTTTGATCTGCCTGAGGGTAAGATTCTCAGTCCGGTCTTACTTTCGGAGCTAATAGAAGTTTTCAAGCCGTTACGAGGGCTATCCTAGGTATTCGTAAAAGGAACCGCTGCGACCCGCTGCTTTGGTCGAAATAAGACTCTCTCGATGAAACCGGTGTCCCGAGGGAAAGTTATTGTACGCTGCTTAGATTAACAGCAAAACCGCTGCGTGCATGACACCCAGCAGTAGGGAAAAGAGGTTCACCCTGCCCGGAGATGGCAAGGTGTGACCGAAATTCCGTATAGAATTAGGGGTTTGGTCCGCCGTTGGGCTAGAGACGGATTGGGAAGGATCGGGAAGGATGGGCAGTTTGTCGCTTAACGTCCGGGCGTCAGCGTTTGGAGCTTCTGGCCTGCCGCTTGAAAGCAATGGCTGCAGGCGGCAACATGGATATTCGCGAATATCGGCAGGGGGGGTAGCAGGGTCTGTGCAGTCAAGCAACTCAGCGGGTGCCGAGCTTTTGATACCAGGACAGCAACAGCACAGTCATCCCTTATCTTGTTCTCAAGCCCTGGCGGAATTACATGCTGGCAAATACTGTACATGGCGTCCGCCGAGCTGACGGGTAAAAGACAAGCATCCAACCATTCAGTGAGAGCGACTCACCGCAGTTATGCCTTCAGCCATGCCGCTCCTGATACATTGTTACGATTTCTTTCGTATTGCTCGTATGATCTAATCTGTCGTGCGATCGATTCGCGATTGATTCGGTCGTGTGATCGACAGGTTTCTTGTGTAGAATGGATGCATTGTGACATGAGACGGTTGAAGGATACAGGACTCCTTCGCAGCCTCGCAGGCCGTTACATGAAGTCTTTAATAAGTATATTTCCCCCACGTCTAAGCATGATGAGGAAATTAATTATAGCATCAGCTCACGTTTCACCACCAAAATGCATCGCCAGCTGAGCTTGGCTTTAGCACCTCGGAGTAATCCGCTGCAATCTTTTCTGCCTGCGCCTGCCAAATGAACGCGGGCTTGGGGCTGTTACCTAAATCTCAGCCCTCGGGCGTCCGCAGGGGCCGTTTTGGGTCGGTGCGGCAAATAACAATTGCTCAAACCAATTAGTTGCCCCTTGTGAATTCCAACGCCACGAATTCCCAAAATTCACTGCGAGGTTCCAGGCTGATCCCGCGCCTCAGGTGCCGCAACTTGAATCTGAGCGTGTTGATTATATACCGCCGCTCATGTCGCTGCGCGTTTCGCAGCTGCTCGCGTGCTAAATGTACAAATGGAGCCAATGTCTTCCACTTCGTTACCCTCTGCCAAGAGGATTATAGAGGCAGTTCTTGGCTCACCTACTCTCCTTCTTAAAGCTAAATTCCAATTTTCTCTTCTCATAATCTCCTCCTTTTCCAGCAAAATTTTGCACCTTTACACCCACCGGAGCTCTCTGCCCGTTCTCCTGTCTCTCCTCTACCTACCAACCTTCCTTCTACCAGACTTAATCTTAATCCTTTGCAGCAAACTTCTTCTTCAACAGGACAGAGGCAGCCTTTGCGCACCAAGGAAGCTACTGGGAGCACTCCTCACGTAAGCTACTAATAATTCGGCAACTATTGCTGACTATCTCGCTTTTCGTACTGACTTCACCAAGGATTATTACCGCAACAGCATCTGCATCGCAAATATCATTCTATGTTGAGACTGGTGGTGAGATACAATGGCTTGCCGCCGGCAGTCTCGCGTCTGATCCAGGAGGGATTCACATGCTAATGACAGGACTTCCTGTCTTCACGATTTCTTTACTGGCTTTCTTTGGCGCAGCGTGGCTGGCCACGCCTGGTTTCTACGATGCCACAGACATTCTTTTCGCCGGCATTTTTAATGCATTTAAACAACTTCGTGTTTTCGTGTTCACCGGGCGCAGGTCGTATATGAGGATTCCTGACGAATCGAATCTAGAGAGCAGCCTTGATGATGAGTAAGTGCTCTCCTTTCTTGTTTGTTCTCATCTAATAGTGAACAGAGAACCGCCGGAAAAGCCGATACCATCCATACGGAGAGCCCTCGCAATATCAGTGGCCGTAATATCTGTAGTAGTCACTTGCATAACTCTTCAAATAGTACGACCGACCACTCCGCCGTATGCGCACATGTCGGGATCTCTTCCTTTTACAATGCTTGAATCTCTTTTTTCCAACCCGAGAAACACCGAGTTTTGTCTTCCCCACCCTCGCAGGCATGTCGAGTTTCCTTTCAATGAAGTTTTTGGAAATGTCACGGTCGAACCTGCGCAAGGGCTTTTTCCAGGTTGGATGCCGCAATCAGAGACATGTCATCCGAGGAGACATCACCCCCATGAGCATGAGGGGCCCTCTGCTTCACCGTCAGCAGAAGATGGATCAGAGGAATACCACGAAGCGTGGATTGAACCCAGAAGGGATCTGCATAGAAAACACCGTCCTAAAATCTACAACCCAAGCTGCGACCCCCTGAGAATCACCAACTTGGACAAGGAAATTTTAGAACCTCTCGAAGCTGTTTTCAGCGCCCAACGTCCGTTAATCAAGCATGTCGTTTTACTCACACTGGAGAGTACGCGTAAGGATATGTTCCCTTTTAGAAAAGAGAGCCTTATATACGATAAGATCCTATCTACTTATGAGGATGCAAATGCTGCGCAGCATGAGCTTAACAAGAAGCTTTCACAGCTAACCCCAATCACGGAAGTATTAACAGGAGAATCAAGTGGATTTGACTATCCTGAAGAGAATAAAGATGTACAACCATCTCAGGCTCATTGGAAAAGTAAATTGAATGACTCGTACGGCGGCATAAATGTGCATGGCGCTATAACTGGCAGCGCCTTCACATTCAAGAGCCTACTCGGAAGTCATTGCGGCGTGGAGCCACTTCCAGTTGATTTTACCGAGGAAATTAAGGGCCGCATATATCAGCCCTGTGTCCCTCAGATTCTGGAACTTTTCAATGAGCAGCAGAAAAACGCCTCAAGCGAGAAAACATCGAATGAATCAAGGGACCAGCCGGATTTTCTTTCCTCACCTTGGGAATCTGTACTTGTCCAGTCAATTACTGACCAATTTGATTCGCAAGATATCCTGGATAAGCATATGGGATTTAAGGACACTGTAATAAAGTCGACGCTCCTTAATCCATCTTCCAAATATTATCCTCCAAAAGAAGAAGAGTCCAATTATTTCGGATTCCCAGAAACCGAAGTTTTGCCTTACCTACGCGATATATTTACCAAAGCCGAACAGGATAACCGTAGACTTTTTCTGTCCCATGTAACGAGCACAACCCATCATCCCTACAGTACTCCAAAGAACTGGACGGAGCATGAAGACTACCTTGCGAAGGGGCGGTGGGGTTCCGAGGACTCTTTCAATCGCTACCTTAACACCATCAAGTACCAAGATGAGTGGATCGGCACAATCTTTGACCTTTTGGAAGAGGTCGGAATCTTTGACCAGACCCTCGTCGTCATCGTCGGCGACCAGTAAGCATACTCGCCTTGCATGCCTATTCACCTGCCGTTCTCATACTAACCTCACTCTTTAGTGGTATGGCCTTCGACACGCCCGACGGCTCCTCGTCAACCTACGAAAATGGCCACATCAGCAACTTCCACGTCCCGCTCCTCTTCTTGCACCCGCACCTGCCACGAGTGCAACTGACCGCCAAAACGACCCCTCTCTCCATCGTCCCGACGGTCCTCGACCTGCTCATTCAAACCCACTCGCTTAACCCAACCGCCACCGAGACAGCATCCCGCCTCATCCACCAGTATCAAGGCCAATCGCTCATCCGCACCTTTGTACCGTCTAAGAACGGTGGCCGCCAGCTCTGGTACTTCGGCATCATCAATCCCGGCGGGTCCCTCCTCGCCGTCAGCTCCGCCGCAGCGCCCTGGCGTCTCGTGCTACCCCTCTGCTCGTCCTCTGCGCTCCGCTTCACAGACCTAGATAGCGATCCCAGCGAAGAGCATCCATTAACCGAATGGACGCTCGACAAGCTCATCAAGCGCGTGCAGACATCTCACGGCGACGCCGCAGCCGCGTGGGTCGAGCAGGCCGAGCAGCTGGGCCGCTGGTGGTTCTGGGAGCAGCGAGGCCGCTGGAATTACCACAAGGCGGCGCGCAGTACGGACCGCAGCGCGGACGACAGCCAGGGCGGGCAAATTAAGAAGAAGCACTGGTGGGAGACTTGATTGACTTTCTCTTCCTTCGACTCATCCAAAAAAAGTTTTAAGTACGAATTAAAGTGCTTGTAATTTAGACAGGGCAGCATATACGACATTTCACGGTTTCAGAGCATTGCAGGCGCACCGGCATTTCGGGAAACGAAAGGGGAAATCTATGGTAGGCTTTTCGTATTTTCTTTCCTTGTATCAGTTTCTTCACAGCATCACGTCGAGAGTCTTTCATGTGCGGATGGATGGTACGGATTGGGTGAGTGGTAGTAGGGATAAAGTTATCATACACCCCTGCTTGCCTGCTGCTCTGCGGAAGCAGTAGGATCGGGATCCTGGACTTGAGTACTATATCTAAGTTTCTTATTTGGAAAAAAGCTTAACTCCACCGCTTGTACCCACTCCACGCGCTAGTCTCGTGTCAGAAAATTACATATCCTGAATCCTGCAGATCTCGCCGCCGCGCGGCAGTGGTAAGCGCTACCCGGATTAAAGGAGTGGGCTTGATTGGATCAGCGTGTCCACGACCTCTCTAAGTGTTAGTTTCAACGACCGTGGCCGGAGTGGAGATGGACCGCAGAAGGCAGCAGCGGCGTGCATACCCTTCAGCGCGCTCCCGCCTGCGCACAGAACGAAGCGTAGCATGAGTCTCGAACAGTGCCGTCCTATTCCACACACAGTCGAAGTCTACACTCCACTTCCGGTGTCCCGGTCGCGCTCTTTCCGACAGCTTCAGCTACTCAAGAGAACCGCACAAGCTCTGAATACCCAAGTCTTAAGCAGTTTACCCATTGGTCTGAGGCTCACACGGACGTACCAATCCCTCGTCGAATAGCTTCTCCCGAGTATACACATTGAGCAGCAGCGTGTGGGATATAGCACCCGTGTTTAAGGCCCGGAGGCTTTCATCAAGACTGTATATTCTGCTCTAGAGTCCTTGAACAGCTCATCTAAAGCGAGTACAGTATAGTAAGAACTAAGGGCATTGCGCCTTGCCCCCCTTTCACACGCTAAAACCTCTCAAGCAAAGACAAACAGTTCAGCTAGTACTACACCCTCACATACTCGTCACGACATTATTCGAAGCACATTCATGCTCCAACTCAGCACGACATCAGAATCTCTACTTCAGTCCACTCAGCTAACCTTCACACAACAGAGCTCCACTTAGTTATCTAATCTATCATACACAAGTCTCATCCGTCATCATCCCCAACCCTCTACTCAAAGAGTCTGAAAGCTTCAAAACGCCTTCCTGGGACCGCAGGAAAATCCCTATAGAAAAAACCCAATCCCGCCCAGTCAACCTCCCTAGCCTAGTTAAAAGTCCCGCGCGCCCAGGAACCCAGTTCGCCAGATGCAATATGCAGATAGCAAGCGTGCTAGACATTACGTACGTGAAGAAAAGAGAAAATGGGGGAATCGCTCTGCTCCGGCGCTCGAGAAATGCAGTGAGGCTTAAGTTGCAGTGCTAGTGCAAGTGCTAGTGCAAGTGCATATAAACGCAAAGTGGAGAGTGCAATCATAAACAGCGAAAAGGGCAAGCGGTGAGGGCGAGCGAGCGAGCAAGAACGGAGAAGTTAGATGATCCGGGGAATCTAGACTTCGGTTATCTTGGGTGCTCGAGTGCTGCCCCTCGTGTACAGCATATTTTGCGGCGGAAAACAAGTCAACGCCCTGCCGTTGCTCCGCCGAAAAGACTCCCGTGATACGCCAGTTCCGCTGATGCCAATGATTGGAAACAAGTAGTAAAAGCAAAGGAAAAACCGAAAACGCAGAGCAAGACGCGGGGGAGGGGACGCCCTCTCCTCACGACTTGACGCGTGGCCGCATGAACTTGTGCGGTTTGGAAGGATTCTCGGGATCCAGGAATTTCGTTAGAACTAGAGAGAGCTCTTTGAACTCAACTGGTTTAGTGACATAAGAGTTGAAGCCAGCCTCGACGCACTTGGCATAGACATCGCCAAGAACATTGGCTGATAGCGCGATGATCGGGAGATGCGAGTACTTGTTTTTCTTCTCCCATCGTCGGATTTCCTTGCAGGCTTGATACCCGTCCTTATTCGGCATGTGAAGGTCACACTGAGAAGGACAGTTAGTTACCCGGCATTGGAAAACCAAATAGGCCGTTGAATGGCGGGGTTGCTCACTAGAATGATCGAGTAGTAGCCGTGGGGCTGAGAAAAAACCTTTTCGGTACACTGAACTCCATCCAGGACTGTTTCACTGGTTACCGAGACCTTAGATAAGAACTTCAAAACAACCTTTTGAGGTATTAGCGTGTGGGAAAGCGGTTCTAATAGAAATAAAACATACTGTCTGATTGATGTAGTTGTCTTCAACCAGGAGGACCTTATGCCCTTTGTTGCCAAGACGTCTCTTCAGATCTTCAAATACCAGCTTCTGGCTCATTGCAACCTGTTGTGCGCTGTCTTGATTACGGTCAGTGCTCATCTCCCGTTCCTTTTGGGGATCGAATACCACTGCGAACTTCGAGGGTTTGAGAGGTTTGTAGATGAAACGAAGGCGACGGTCTTGGACGAGTTTGTCATAATTATAATCCGGCGCATTCCTCATGATCTCACGCTTTTGCATCGTATCCGAGATAATAACGATTGATGTGGACGAACGAGCACTGGATTTGAAGACCTCATCCATCAAAGCCATAGCTTCTGAGGGCTCATGCAATACCAAGACTACATGCGTAAAGAGAACAGGGTCGTCCCCCCCAATCGTTTTCTGTGCATCGACGAGACTAGCTTGTGCTGTGATCTGATGCGGGATTGTTTTTGGGAGAGTCATCTCGATGTGTTTGACGGTAGCTTCTCTGCTATAATCCAACGAACAGACCACAAGTATTGAATACATCGGTGGTTGGAATGAGCTACCAAGTGGAGAAAGGCTTTGTTTCATAGGAGTTGCTTTAACAGTGTCAGACGACGCATTTGAGTGTAACGGCTCATCTAATTCGCCTCGACTCCCTGTTGCGCGGCCTTCTGGAGGAGGGGCTAGTGTAATCGATGCATTTGGCAAGGAGGTATCTGGCATAAAAGACGAAGCGGAGGACCTCTCGGAGCGTATACTAGTTCGACCAGTATAGACGGACGGATCGGAACTACCAGAAGACAAATATGGCGAGTCTCGGGAACGCTCGGATGATGGCAAGCTCGGTACTGGCGATTTAACTAATTCGCCCTGACTAGAAGATTCGCTAGATATTCGTTGCTCACTTGTACTAGTGCTCACTTGAGTCAAGTCAAGAGCCAGCGGCGTAGGCGTATTTTCAACTGCAAGTGATGAACTAGGAGTAATGGCTTCAGGCGGAGGATGATCATCTTCAGATGGTAAGGCAAACTTAATAGTAAAAGTAAAGTTCGAACCTTTGCCAGGAACACTAGTAGCTTTCATATTGCCACCATGTAGTTCGACCAACTGCATCGAGATCGCTAAGCCAAGACCTGTGCCGCCGTGTTGTCTAGTGCTGCTTGCATCGATCTGGCTGAAACGTTTGAATAAGAACTCTGCTTCTTTCTCGGTGAAGCCATTTCCGGTATCGATGACTTCGAATTGAATCAAAGTCTCATATTTCTTCAAAGAGGCGCCCTTTTCCGTAGGGAGCTGACATCGCACAAAGACTTCGCCCTTTTGCGTGAACTTAATCGCATTACCGATCACGTTTAGCAAAACTTGTCGAATTCGGAATCGATCACCTTTTACCATGGACGGAACATCTTCTTCAACAAGATAATTGAGCTCTAGTCCTTTGCCAATCGCAAGCGCGGAGGTGAGATCGTTAACTTCTTCAATGAGCGACGGAAGGTGAAGCCAGTCAACATTCAGTATGATCATGCCCGCTTCAACCTTTGACAGGTCTAAAATGTCGTTGATGAGATCACGCAGGCCCTCGGTGCTGTTACGGATAATGTTAACCTGTTCCATTTGTTCTGGGCTCAATGTACTATCGAGAAGGAAATTAACCATTCCAGTGATGCCGTTTAATGGTGTTCGGATCTCATGGGACATGTTGCTCAGAAATCTTGACTTCGCGTCCATCGTCTCTTTCAAAGTCTGTTCGAGCAACTTGTGATCATTGATATCTGTGCAAGTACCATACCACGTTTCCTCCTCGTTATCATTTGAGAGGACGGTATCTTCCAACAGAATTCGGACAAGGTGCCAGCGGTAGTTCCCATCTTTTGACCGAAGACGAACTTCTGTTGAATATGACGGCCGACCATCAGCATCCTTCGTCACCTTTAGAATCCCTTCACCTGCAAGCTTCGATAACTTAGCCTGTGGTAATTCCATCGTATGTGGCGAACCACTTGGGCTAGTCACTGTCTCGCTTGTCTCCGAAGAATTGTCAGACAACGGGGATGGGTGATGTGTACGCTCAATTGGTATGGAAGTCGGAACATTGATAGGCGCAGACCCATCCTCGTTCATTTCAGGCAGTCTACACTTCACAATGTCTTCAGGATGAACGTGCTCCAGGAAGCCAATGCTCAGGGCCTGTGCTTCCGGTTGGCCAGAATATGACGTCCATTGCGAGTTGCAAAATGTTATGCCCCGCTTACTGGTCACCACAAAAACGATCTGAGGGCTAGAATTAGCAAGTGCTCGATACTTTGCTTCTGAAGCGGCCGTCTCTTGCTGGCGAGCAGAATTGACTTCTGCAAGGTGTTGCTCGTGAAAATCCATGTTTGTGCCGATCCAATGCACAATCTGCTGGCGTCTATCTTTCAAAGGCGCTGCTCGAACGTAGAACCACCGGTAATGTCCATCAAATCTCTGCAGGCGAACTTTCTGTTGTAATTGCGTGCCCGTACGAAGACATTTATTCCACATTTCCATATATTCTCCTCTATCTTCAGGATGTATTGCATGCCAAGGTTCCTGTAGGACTTGTCGCGAATCTTGGCCTCGGTAGACTAAAAATTTCGAGTTCACCCAAGTCAGAACGCCGGTGTTTGGTTGCGCAGTAAATATTTGTACAGGAAGAGAATCGATGATTGTGCGAAGCAGACGTTCGGAAGGAGGAGGCATGTCCAATGTTTCTGTTATCGAGCTCGTCCGCGCGTGACCTTGTGATGGTCCAGGAGTTCGTGGGCCTGGAGTAGTAGCAGCTGGTAGGGACTGGAATGATGAGCTAAAATCCGCGCCATAAGAGTGCAAAAACGAGTGTGATTTTCGCTCCATGGGCAGACCAGGCTGGGAAGGGTCCATTCGTAATTTCCTAGGTGATACAGGGTGTGCTGACTGAACTGGGCTTTGTTCCTGAATCTCCTTAGGGCCCGCATTCTCGGACTTCGGTTTTTGTTCGCTCCTAGGCGTAACAGCATCCTCCTCATTATCTGCTCCACTAACAGATCCGGCTTTCATCACGGGCCGTTGCTCCGCAACTATCGCATTCTTTCGCACAGATTGATCCTGTTGGACTTGCATGGTTGGAGGTTTCGTTGTACTTGCCAAATTCGACCTCTTCTTTGCATCGAAATAGCTCTCAACAGCCTCCATTCCTGAGAGATGTCCCGGCGTGCCTCCCACAGAATGTCTGCTTGAAAATCCAACTGTGGAGGGATCCCACCCTGGCGTTCCCCCAATTGAGCCACCAGGACTATGCCTCGAGCGACCTGAGTAATCAGAAGGACTAGTCACACTACCCGCGGCCGAGTCGGCCATATCATCAATGTCGAGGTGCATAAGATTTCCTAAGCGATCTGGATCAGACATAGGGGCGAATCCAACCTGATGGCCTGATAACGAATGACGATACTTTATATTTGTGGCCTGCTTGTGCGCGTTTGAATATTGCCACGCATTTGAGAATGATGTCGCGAGATGAGGCCCTAGTAGCTTCAAAGAATTCGTAAGATTGTGAGGATATGGCACAGTTGAAGATAAAATTGACAAAATTGCAATTGGTGCCTTTCTCTGGAATTCCCCTTGCTCCGAAGGTGCTGGCTTTGAGTTGTCTGCAGATCGGCCTGATGTGGTCGGTGTTTGCAAGGGGGTGCCTGGATTCAAAGGCTGCATAGGCTGTGACAGAATAGGGTGTATGAGTGGTATGTGAGTCACTGTACTGGCCTTGTCAACTCCAATCGCTTCCACTTGGCCATATTGAGAATAATCTTGAGAAGAACTTGTAGGGTTGAACGTCTCTTCATCTATGCTTGCTGCTGTGAAGAAAGGATTACTAGAGGGATCAGCTTGAATGGCAGGTGATGGCGCTGGTGACTGTGCCCACGGAGAGCTAGGAAACTGCTCATACTCTTCATAATGAGGCGCTAGCCTAGGATCGCTGTGATCTAAGCTTGATCGCCTAGCTGCATTACCTGATCGATTCCGGATACCGCCAACTTTTTGAATTTCTACCGAGGACTGAGTTGTTTGTAAAGTAGAGACCTTATTCAAATGTTCTTCAGATGCAGGCTCAGAAGACTTTTTGGAAGGCGTCAATGTGCTAGAATAATCTCTCGTAAGTGTAACGAGTCTTCCCCTTTCTAGCACTCGATTAACCCCAATGTTGTCGATAAGTGCGTCGGATTCATGATCCAGAGCTCGCAAAACTGAAAAAACGGCAGCATACGGTCCAGAAGGTATATCACCTCCAATGCTGGAGAAGTCAGGGTCACTAAAAGATGGATCTCTAAAAGGTGGATCGCCAGCCTGTAATTTGCTGAAGAACAGCGAACCATCGAGTGAAGCGGGAGCAACTTGTCGAAGAGGATGCTCTGTTCGAACATTTGCCAGCGGAGCATAGCTTACCGTTCTCAAAGGGCCTCGCGGTCTGACTGGAGCTCCAGAGCCCTTATTTTCTGAGGATATATCCCTTCGCTGCCGTTCATAACCTGCAAAAGAGTGGCGCGATTCTAACTTTGGCCGCTTCCCTGGATTTAGACTTGTGGGAGAGGAGCTACTGTCCGATTCTTGTATCGATGAGCCCCCCACTTCGGGCTGTTGTGCCTTCGATGCTACTGGTTCCTGAGCTGGCAGCGGTTGCCTCGTTTCACTTGGACCGGCAACGTTGTACGTGGTTTTTTGGCCCCAAGGCACGTTCTCAATATCCGAAGTATCCGCAGGCACAGCAAGTGTGACTCTTTCCGCGCCGTACCAGTCTCGCATGATTGTTGTTACTATACTCCACCAAGCACCCAAGCCAGGCTCTGAGCTAATAAGAAGAACTAAGTCGTAGAGATTCGGGGACGGATATCGAGAATCTTCCATTGCAGGCTGAGATGTGCCTGGAGGCATGAATGTGGTAGTTGAAGCGGCTGGCGTACTAGCTCCTGATGCTACATTCTCTCGAGGGGTCGAAACATCCCTAGCATTTGTCGCAGATATAGTTGGCGATAACGTTGTGAATGGCTGATGAAAAGTTGATGACCAGTTCCTTGGCGTGCTAGGTATGAATGGAAATGGGTACGAAGGTGTTCGCAACGGCTGTCCTGCGGGTGGAGCAGGGACACTCCCTCGTATTGTCTTCGACGATTCGGTAGATTCAGTAGAGGTGGTGTGTCCAGTAGGTAGAGGGCTGCTAAACGAGGCCTCTAACGTAGGTGACAGACCCGATGGAGCCTCTTCTTTAATGGGTGAAACTCTGCGCGCACCTAGTGTCACAGGGTTTGTTCCCGTCGTAGAAGCACTCACTCGAGCACGTTGCTGGTTTTGTAGCATTCTCGCGTGAATTGCTTGACGCAGTCGTTCCAGCTCTGCTTCATCAGGAGATTCTGCTCTGCCCTTTACCCCCTCTAGGCCTCCTTCGCCTCCCATCTCCTTGTCTTCCTCCCTGCTAAATCCCAGTCCACTGCTCACATCACTTTCTGGCGCATGATCCCCTGATAGCTGGTGTTCCAAAGATTGTTGAAGTAGGCGACTTTGGCTTTCGCTCTGCTCTGAAGGGCTGCTTCGCGGTTGGCGGTGTAGGCGTGGACGGTTTGTCGGATACCGTGAGTCCTCAGAGGGTTGTAAAGTCGAGGAAGGGTTGGCGATGACGTTTTGTGAGTGCAGCGGTCTAGGAGACTTAGGCGACTGTAAGGGAGATTTATTCATATCGTCCCCTACTCCTCCCTCCTCGCACTCAGGAAGGTACACCAAACTATTGAAGAGGAGGCGTCCGAGTCAGCACATCTGCACTGGAAACACATCAGATGTGTCGGAAAGAGCGACCTGCGAGCGAGTGGGCTGTTGAGCGCGTTTGGTCCCTGAATAAAAGGGAGAATGCGCGCTTGTCTAGCGGAAGTCCACAATGACGTCGACTAGGCGAAGCGCCAACAACGCGAGAGTTGAGTTTAGCAGTGGCGGTGCCGTGGATCAGACAAAGGGGGGCAGAAGAAAGGTTAAGCAAAGCAAAAGACGAGGTGTACAGCGCCGGAGGATTCTTGGCTGGTGTAGCAGGACGATCAAAATGGTAGGGTTGGTTTAGGTGGTCCTGTCTTGTTGACGGACGGGAAGTCGGACCCTGTTCGGGGAACCAAGGGCTGGTGGGAGGCTTTGAGAAGCCGATTGATGCTGGGTGGAGGGCACGGGGGCGCGGTGAAGAGAGTGATCTTAGCTTGTAGGAGAATTCAGGACTTCTGCTGCTGCTCTTCTGTTGTTCTCATCCACACAGGGCGCCCAAAAGCACCCAAAGCACCAAAGCGCACAATCTGCTAAGGAGTCGCTACAGTCCTAAGGGTCGACGTCATGCCAAGGACAGGCAGCCCTGGTGGAAAACTTGAAAGCAGGGTCGTCATTCGTGTATGATCCGGGGAGCCACACAGCTGAGCCAATTTTCGTCTGACCGCAAGCATTCGACTCGCCGGACCTGTCACTTAATCGGAGTCTACTCCTCTCACTTGCTGCCTTGGACTCATAATTATTCCGCCCTGATCATGCCTTTCTGTCAGGTCGGTGTCGTGCGTCGAGCAGAAAATTAGCCCGCTGTCTTGATTTTCAGTGGCTCAAGCTCGCCGCAGGGGGGCTCGAGTGCAGCGAACACAGTTAGACCATGCGAAACGTGTCCGCTACGAAACCACTTGGCAAAAGCTTCGACACCTGCACCCGACAAAAATTCGTGCACTGTACATTAAGGCCGCTTGCATGGGTTAATACACTATTGCTCACGCCGGAGTCAATTTTAGGTATAGTTGGAAAATGAAAAGAAACGAGAAGAAAAATATAAACAGCAAAGGAAGATGTGTACCCGTGTTAAGAACGGTAATAGTAGTGACAGTAGTGACAGTAGTGACAGTAGTAACAGTAGTAACGGTAGTAACAGTAGTAACAGTAGTAAACAGTAGTAATAGTCGTGACAGTAATAATGCTAATGGATTTAGTAATAGAATCAATATATAGGGCTAAGGGCTAAGGGCTAGGTAAATAGATATCGGTCACTTCAGCATACAGCATTACCCTTCCCGTGTCCCACTATCTACAGTGAATCTGAAAAATATCCTCAACACATGCCCCCACTCTCCAGATCTACCTTGCCAACTCTTAAAACATCAACCGCAACCAATCTCGTCTGCTAATAATACGTTTCATGCGTCTTGTCCTCCTTTTTACGTTCTTCACCATCTCTAAGCCATTCCTCTAGACGGCCACATATGTACCACTCGCGACCTTCTTCACAGTCGAGATTTCTTTCCATAACACTGCGGGGCTCGCTGGCGCGACGTTCTCGTCCGCATCTGCAAACGGGTCCGCTTCGCCTTCCATCTTATTCTCTCCTTGGCTAATCTGGCTAACACTTAGGCCACTTCCGAGTCCTGTCGCAAGCTCACCGCTAATCTCCCATCGCGCCTCGACATTACCAGGCTTAGCCTCTCCATCCGTGAGGAAACGGGCCCGAAGTTGCTGCACCGGCTGCTCCGGAGACAGGGTCACATCCCCGAGGCGCCAGTAGATGAGCGATTTATCCCGCGAAAACGTACCGACCGGTTTAGACTGGCAATGCGTTGCCTTCACGCTAGGATCGAGGCTGATAATCAACACAACGTTACGGAGCGTAACGCTAGAGGCACCGCCGAGAGCAAAAGCAGGATTCAGTGAATAATTTAGGAGAGCCGACGTTTGTGTGGATTCTACCTTCCATGCCGGAGAGAGCAGCAATGGAGCATACGATGCCAAGTTACTGCTTTCCAGGTGCACCTGGTAATGGAATGCTACCGACGTTTTGGTGATCTTGGAAAGATCAACAATGTAGCTACCCGGCTTATCGGGAATCTGCTCAATAAAAGCCGGGTTGGGAGCAACCTTCTCTAAGATAGGGAAATTCTCCAGCCGGATGCTATCAGTGCCAAAGGGACTAGAAAGGTCAATCGGATTATAAGCCAAGGCAACCTGTCCGATTACCATGGCCTTAGTGACACTTCCACGTTCAATCCAGGTACTGACAGTTTCAACTAGAGAGGCGTTCAGCCCTGGGCCATGCATATCCGGATGCTTGACTGTTGTGCTTCCTGCACTACTGAGGGAGCGGCCAGATCGAATAGATTGCGTGTCGGAAGAGGCGTGCTCATCTCCTAGGAAGGTATGGCGGTGGCCAAGTTTAAACAATGGAGAATGCGGTGGGCCCAGTGGCGGAGAAGCGGGTAATGATACCGGGGTAGGAATAGTAGTTGGCATCGGGGGTATGGATCCTTCCACAATACTAGTAAGCTCTGGGGTCTGAGGGTTCGGGACAAATATCGTGTTCCGAACGTCCCTTCGTCCTCGAACTGTCCCAGATTTCCTTGTCGGGGCAGCTTGCTATAAGATCATTAGTTTTCCATCAGTTAGGAGAAGGTTGGTATATATTACAGCGCGAAGAGTGTTGGCCACGTTGGCTAAAGCTGTCTCCGCGTCGCCGTCCTCTTCCTGTATCGGAGCATTCCGAATGTCGACCTTAAATTGAGGAGTCGGGGTTTCATTGGCTCTGTACTCGTCAGTCGGTCGGAGGGGCTTGCAATAGGGTTGAGGACTTACAATAGGGCATCATGTTCTGCCTGAGATATTGCATCAGTTGCGGAGGGAGGTACTGAATAGCCTTCCGCATCCTTTTCCGGCTGGAGATGGTGTATTAGCGATAGTTGATTAAGACATACTTTGGGTATATGATAATTACCTCAGGCTGTGGAGCAGATGGGGTTGCAGGTTGCAATGGCTCCTGTAACTCGGGGATAGACTCCCGCGCGGTCCCGTTAACAAAAGCAGAGGTTGCAGGGGTTTCATTACTTGATTCTGCAGATGTACCATTTGGTCTCTCGCTGCTAGATCGACGTATCTGTTTTGGGGAGCTCGAAGCATCTGAAGCACGAGGAGTTGATCTGTTTTCCGAGAGTCTCCTTGCTGGGGATACTGGTCGATCAGAGGGTGAAGAATGCGATCCCTCTTTTAATTTACCCCTATTCCCAAAAGACGCAAAAGTTGCACCAAGATTTGACGACGACTTTCTTTCTGGAGACATGCTACGTCCATAAGGGTGGGTGCTTTGACGTCGACGGCCTAGCACTGTACCAAATCGCTTGAGGCTATGCAGACCTCCGTGTTTGACCTCCTGAACTGGTTAATGTTAGCTCCTTTTCCTTCGACCCTTAACATGTGTGTATAAATACCAGACCCACTTCTCTGGCTTGAGCCATCATCCGCCTGCGTGGATGGAGTTGTTGGCGGCGGAGCTAGGCTCCTGGATGGTGTGCTTATATTGCTATGCTTCCGCTCCGGCTTCAGCTTTCCGCTTTGGGTCTTCAGTGAGAACGTCTTAATCTCATCTGCAGTCTCAACGTTGAGCAGCACGTTCAGTGTTTCTTCTGCGCTAATCCTGTTTCTTTCAACTTGGTCCACCTCGTGGGTTTGGAACTGAGTGAGGACATCACGGAGATGGTTGAGTCGGCTCTCATCCACCGCCTGTAATTTCTCGAACACATAAGGAGCTTGCGAATCCCATTGAGAGGTTGCATTTTCCATATCTGAGGTCGCGTTGGCTACCTTTCCCGCAGCAGCCTTTGCGCCTTTATCCTTCAGCTTGTCAGCCTTCTTCCGAGTATTGTCGATTTCTTTAGCCATAGCCGCCAAATTTCCCGAGATTGTAGACATGGCCTGCATTTCACGGTTGGTTGTAGCGAAATCTCTCAGAGGTCGCTCGACGTCAACTTCGATCTTCTGGGCGAGCTGGTGGTGGGAGTCGGCAAGGGCTTCGGTTGCGGAGACAATTTTCTGCCATGGCGTCGAGAAGATGCTAATGAACAATCAGTAACCTCTATAGATGGCTCAAGAAGAGAAGTGGATACTAACCCCAACTCAGAGGGCTCATCCGGAGGTTGCTTGTGTGCAAGTTTCCGCAACCCTTGAACGTAGACCTCCTCTACCCTTCGTCGTTCCTATTGAAGCTTTAAGCGGCCATCAGCAAACCAGGTTCGCGGGAAGCCACTAACCTGAAGCCAATCCGCAATGTCGGAGTTAAGCTTGCTAACGTGCTTTATTCTGTCGTGGAGGACGTTGACAGCTTGCCCTGGCTGGAGGGATTCCTGTATAGATGGTAAGCGCATTCAACGCAGAGCCTCACCGAAGACTTACTAGCAATGCCGGGTATTCTTTTCTTTGGAGATCCATTGCGAAAGCTCTGGAGGGGCGCGAAGCCAGAACAGATGCGAGGGGAGGTGATTACATAGGAGGAAAGCTTCCCGCGCCAGTGCTGCGAAGCTGTAAAGACGACTTCGTTGTCACTTGTCTACTGGGGAGGGCGCCTTAGTCACGAAACACTGGCCGGCTTCGCACTGACAGAGGACAGCGACAACAAAAAACCCAAGTCGCAGCCCGAGGAGGCGTTAGGATAGATGGTGCCGTCCGTCTCGCTCTCCTCTGCAAGGGGAAACGATTGACTTGTTCTTGATTTGGACTCGGCTTGCGCAAGGCTCTCGGGCGGCAACTCTCGGAACTTCACATCACCCAGGCCCTTCCCGTGCCTTATCCAACACTACTGTCCAGAACGGTATCAAAATGCCATCGCCATCAGAATGGCGTTCAGTGATGGGATTCTCTAACCGACTTGCCACGGTTATCAAAATGCATGTAGGCCATTCGTTCTCTTAGCGCTCCCAGAGGGCAGGGCCCGAGGAGCACTGGTAGCCCACGCGGATCGTAAGATTGTCAATTTCGGGTTTACACTAGGCGTTTCATGGTCTATATTGTCTTTAAATGGAAATACAAACATCTATACCTTTTATTCCGCATCCTATTTGCTTTGTGATGCTACCGGCACCGTCAACCGGTGATTTATTACCCAGCGAGCCTCTTTGCACGACTTTTCTATCCGCAAGCGGTCATATTTGACAGCTGAATAACCTCTTTACTCCGATGTAACATCTAACGTTTATTTCTTCTAATAGTAACTCGGCATACCGTGCTGCCCATCCTTCCATCCCATCAGATGAAGCGCAACGCGAGTCGACTTCCCTAGAAAGCAAAGCATATGATAATGCCACTTCGCGTGTAAGTAAATTAAGCATATGCATATCTATATACAAGGCGAAGAGAGCATAACTGAGTTCATAAAAGGAATCTTACGAGCAAGCGTGTGAAGAAGTGTTTCAAGAGCTCCTCAAAACGACCCCACAAAGTCATTCTTCACCAGAAGTGCCAGGATTCGTTGTGAGTGTTCTTGCACGGCGATGAATTAAATTAATAGACTTTTCAGGAAACGAAGACTCAACAAGCGGTATGCTCACCTCCGGGCATTCGCGTCGGGAAATATGACAACGCCGTACATTACCAAAGTGGTTTATTCTCCATGATTTACAAGGCTCCATCTTCCAAGGACACACCGGCCAGCGAACAAGAAATGCAAAACTCGGGTAACGTGGTAGCTCTTAAAGTCACCATGCCGTCAGCAATGACACCACCTCACAACTCTGAAAGAGAAGTGCGCCTACTCAGTCAATCAAGATCATCCAACGTCATTCCTTTGTTGGAAGTTTTCCCTCAAAGCGGCGGACGGCTAGTCCTGGTCTTTCCATTCATGCCATTTGATTTGGAGCAACTTCTGCAGAAGCAAATGCTATCTAAAAAACAAGCTCAAAGATGCCTGCGAGATCTCTTCACTGCTCTTGTCCACATACACTCTCTTGGTATAATACATCGAGACGTCAAGCCGTCAAACATTTTGCTTAGATCTCCGTCTGGCCCAGCATATCTTGCAGATTTTGGTATTGCATGGTCAGCTAAAAATCCTTCATCGGAGCCCGCAAATTCCAAGATCACTGATGTAGGAACGACCTGCTATCGACCACCAGAACTCCTCTTTGGTAATCGGAAGTATGGGTGTAGCCTTGATCTATGGGCCGCCGGTTGCACGGTAGCTGAAGTTGTGGAGCCGAGTCACCAAACTTTGTTCGATTCGGGGGAGCTTGGTAGCGAATTGGCTCTCATTCAAAGTATTTTCAAGAAACTGGGCACTCCCAATTTGTCTGTCTGGCCGGTAAGCTTGCAATTATACATCCTGACATGTCCTCTCGCTTACAGATATCTACCCAGGAAGCTGCTGAGTTCCATGATTGGGGCAAGATGGAATTTTATGAATATCCTCCAAGGCCCTGGCCGGCCCTGCTTGCCGAAGCATCGGAGACTGAATGCGACTTGGTTGGCAGCTTAGTGAGATATGAAAGTGAGTCTCGGATGACCGCGGCTCAGGTGAGTCGAATTAGTAGACACTATGAAGTAAATAGTAGGCTGACTGCATGCAGGCGTTAATGCATCCTTATTTTATAGACTGAGCAGTGTAAACCGCTAGGGAGTAGAATTTCTAAGGACATGCTATTGTTGTAATGATAACGGGTGGAGAAAGACTAAAGGCGATTGGTTTGAAGATCCGATAGATTCTACAAGCTCTAAGTATATAGCAGGCTATTAAATTCGGCCATACGTAGACAAAAGCCTAAGAAGATATCTCTAATAGACTATAAGAAACCCCAGACTCACATGAAAGCTTTACCGTTGCCTACATAGCCGCAGCTGATACATCACCACTCCGCATGACTTTAGAGGAGTTCAAGGTATCCTTCGCTTCTCTCGTAAATTCTAATAATAGAAATTTTCTTTTGGGAAAACATTTAATATATGCGTTATGATGTGCATATAAATTTAACCCATGTCACGTTTCCCATTGGTTTGTTGCTTGGCCAATTGTAAATCATGCAGGGTCCAATAACCACGTCGTAAAGACAAGGCTTCTCCATGTCTCTCCCAGCTACCCAAAACGATAACAACCCAACAGCCTCGTTAGCGTTGCGCTCGCACTCCCCATAAAAGAGAACGTCATATATTCATTGCATGTCTCGGGCGGCTAGGTAGCAGCTAGAGCCTTGCAGCTGCATTTCCAAAACCCAAACATAACTCCAGCCTTCACTCCACAGACCCGCGGTCTTGCCAGACACCATGGCTTTCCTATTTTCCAGGAACAGGCAGAAGAACAGCATGGAGCTGGCAAGGTCGACAAGAGAGTTGATGCAGAGACTGGCGCTGGAAGAAAAGCCAAATCCAAAGGTCAGATCCACCCCCACCTCTCTGCCCCTCGACAAGATCCCTGACGAGACCCCTTAGACTGAGGAAGAGCTAGCACGAAATCTGGCGCAGATGAAGATTATATTACAAGGCACTCCTGGTACCACGCCCCTTTTTTGCAGGAGGCTATCCCAACCATCTCTACCCCAAAAGATGGATCATTTAAGATCTACAACAGCTCCTAGATCGTAAAAGCTGACCCAAAACAGAAGCAGAAGTCAGTCCTGAACAGGTCCACCAGCTCGTCCACTTCATTTTACAAGAAGACCTGCTTCTATTACTAGCCAACAACATTCACAAGCTCCCGTTTGAATCCCGCAAAGACACCCAAGTCATTTTCTCCAGCGCCTTCCGGTATAAGCCTCCCGGCGTTGCAGCCCAAGAACCACCAGTCCTACACTATGTCATTGCGAGTCGGCCAGAGATTATTATATCGTTGTGTAAGGGCTACGAACGGCGAGAAAGCGCCATGCCCTGCGGTGGAGTACTTCGGGAAGCCTTGAAGTACGACGCGATCGCAGCTTTGATATTATACGATGAGCCGAGTCCGGATGGGAAGGTCCGAGAACTGGCAACTGTGGATCCCGCAGTACCATCATCAGGAGAGGGAGTATTTTGGAAGTTTTTCGATTGGATAGATAAGGGAGCCTTTGAAGTCAGCGCAGATGCGTTTAATACGTTCAGGGTGGGTTATACGGAGAAAATCTATACTCGGGTTGGAGAATATACGGGACTCTACGCTAATGACAGTTGGTATTTATCAGGAAATTCTGACAAGGCACAAGCCATTAATTTCAACATTCTTACAAACCAACTTCGATAACTTTTTCGCAAAATACAACACCGTCCTGGTACAATCGGATAGCTATGTCACAAAAAGACAATCCATCAAGCTTTTAGGCGAGATTTTGCTCGATCGCGCGAATTACAGTGTTATGACTGCCTACGTTGATTCCGGGGAGCACCTCAAGATCATAATGAAGCTATTGCGGGACGATAGACGGATGATCAACTATGAAGGGTTCCACGTGTTCAAAGTCTGTTCTTCCTTAGTTCTTATCGCTCCTGCTACCCCCTAGTTTCTTCTTATTCAATAGGGACGAGTTGTGTTGACAATTCCCAAGGTCTTCGTAGCCAATCCAAATAAATCGCTCGCAGTACAACGAATACTCATCAGTAACCGTGACAAGCTTCTTCGCTTTCTCCCTAGCTTCCTAGAGGACCGCACCGAGGATGATCAGTTCACAGACGAGAAGAGCTTTTTGATCCGGCAAATCGAGCTGCTACCGCCTGCTCCAGTGCCGCCAGCGCAGGTGCCACAGGAATGGTAAAGCGACCTCAAGCCTTGACGCTAAACGCTGGCTGAGTTAAGCAGAGACAGATCCTTACATATTCAGGAGACATTATCCATGACGTTTAATTTTCGCAGCATGGTCTGGCGTTTTTGGTTCAGAATGAATGTTGATCGTGGGCGCGGGAAAGCATCCTGGGCGCAGTCGATGATGGAAGGCGTCGAGCTGAGTTCAGCGCTGCATTTCTTTTGCTGGCATGCGAACCACAGCCAGATTTACTTTGGGCAATGCGGTTTCACTTACCAAGGCTTGCAGGATAGATTCGTAGGATATCAAATTTCTAAGGCTGTGCTCCCAACACATGTTCGTTCTGGTCTAGCAAGTTTTTACGTGCATCTTGCCCATTAAGGGTCTGTTCGGTTGCAAAATTGAATATGAACTGAAAGTCCGGCAGAAAGGATGCGTTCCTTCCCGATTTGACACGCGTCTACGGGTGGCATGGACGTGTGCAAATATGAAGCCTCCATATTGAATTGGAATCTGTAACGGGAGCTTCGAGCTCCATATTGAAATAACGCCAAGCGCTCCATTTCAGAAGCTGTATCCCTTCCGCTGGTGACTCCCAAAAAACCCCACCAACAAGTCTTGGGACCGTTCCGGAGGGATACGCTACTAATCCACGAAGATACTTCCAGCTATGTCATCCGCAGATTACATGGTCTGAAAGCTTATTCTGGATGAAGAAAGGCCTTCAGCAACGCTTTGATAAACCCCTCTTCCTTGGCCAGCTCCCGTGGGAATACCCGACCCTTTCCCCTCTCACATGTGTAACGCTTCAGCTCATTGTAAGAGTGGAAACGCTGCACTGTCGAGCCAGACCTCCGGCAGTTAACCAAGTCGACGATGTTAACATGGACACGTTTGAGGGCCTATTTCCAGTCAGCATATATATACATATTAATATGCTTGTGTTAATTCGGGATCTCTCAATACCTTCTTACACTTAGTGATAGAGCTCGGAGCAGGCTGAATCCCCACTTCCATACATAGCGTCTGCCACACATCCAGCTTTGACGCATCGGCGCCATAGTGCACCGTAAACGCAGATCTAAACGCCTGGCTGCGGTAAACGTTGTACTCATGAGTTCCAGGCATCCACTTCATGAATTGAGCCAAACGAGCGAATTCGTCGCCTACTGCGCACGATTCCTCAGTCCTGAATCCGGGGAAGCTCATGAAGAAATCGAAGTGAGGGTCAGCATAGGGGTTGTGCTCGGGGATGTATTCGCGGTGGAAGCATGTGCGCCATCGACTGCGCCAGCCTCTGCTGTTGAGCCGCCAGCCTCGCTGGCATGCGAGACGGCCGAAGTTAACCACGTCTGAGACATTGGCGTCGGGGACGAAATCGCTGAAGGAGCTGAGGAAAGTCCAGTTGCCACTGGAGAGGGCGGTTCTGGTTGAGGACATGGCTCCTGGGCACCTCGTGCGAGAGGGACGGTTTGAATGATGGATAGAGGAAATTATAGCGGTGAGAGCGGATTTTAGAGGGAGAGGAATTGAGCACGTTGGTTGTTTTGAGCTGTGAATAAGCGTATGTAGTTTGCCGGTGGGTGAAGGGTACATGCGTAAGGTTAGTAGGTAAAGGGGAATCTACAATCACACCAAATGGATCTTGAGCAGAGCAGACACCACGATGCGATTCCATAAATATCTGCCCGACGAAATCTCGATGTCCGTAATACCAGTGATGTCATCTAACCTGTTGGGTCTTTTAAGTAATAGTGGGCTTTTTGGTATCATTTCCAAGACTAGGAGACCCGCTAACACTTATGCTATTCCCACGATTCTCTTGTCCCTTCTGGTAATCTGCTAGGCTTGATTGGACGATGACCTCAAAGCAGGACATGAGAGTTCCAAGGTTTCGAATAACGCATGTAGCCGCTATATGCAAGCGTGCAACGTTTTTCCTAGTACCTTGAAAACACCTCTAAAATCAAGAAAAATGAAAGAGCGATTATCTATAGAGAAAACCCACATGTAAAGTAGAACATGCATTGAATTCATAACATGGAGTAACAGACGCCCTAACGGCGCTAGCCAGAAGAAGACCTTGGAAAGGTGTATTTTATTTCTATGTCAGCGAGCCAAAGACTTTGGCTCGGCCACTGGAAGTCTGGCCCCTGTCGAAGTAATATAAGAGTGGGCTGAGGACTGTAAATCAGCAATTCTCCCAGATATTGATGGTGGTGACAGAAAATTATGTGCTTATCCAATAGCTAAATCGTTGGTTAATTTAGCTATTCGCAGAAAATAAGGGATAATATGTCAAATACTCAATATAAATTAATAGAGTAGTACTTGGCCTAAGTAATTGCGGTGATGGCGGTTGCAGATGAAGCCTGAGGGTAGCTGGTCCTTGGCCAAGAAGCATTTCTGACACTCCCGTTAAGAGGAGAGCGGATAGGTATCGCAGAATACAGAGCCGGATAAATGCGGTACTGAAACTCATCACACCGCAGCAACAACGATCGCCAACGCACAGAGCCCACCCCGATTTTCATCGCCTGACTCCTGAGATGCCCAAATAGCCCTCTTGCCAGCTGATCCGGCTGCCAAGCCACTAAAGCCGTCATATCGACCTCGGGCTATGGCCGACTTTGTTGATAGATGGCTTTACCACGACCAAACCTCCCACAATCCCCCTCCCGACTCTTTGCATCCTGCTGATGAGTTCCCGCTTGCGACCTTCTCAAACCCTCCATCGTCCACTGCCTCGGACTCCTCTGGGGACGACCATTTGCATGTGTCACGCGCCGGAGTAGCCCAGCTTATCCACCCCCCAACTCCTGTTATGGAAGATCCTCCAACGAACCAGGCTCGACGAAGGAGTGCTTCTATAGCTGGAGCTGCTAGCTCAAGCAAACAGGGTGTAGGTAAAGCTACAAAGAAGCATCGTAGGACAAAATCCAAGCATATTCTAGAAGCCGAGGAGTACAATTCTGCGTCAGACGACGACAAGTCGGATTCATCAAGGAAGACAGAGAGCACTGATCTAGAGCTGGATGACATGAGGTCTGACGACGGCCTCGAGGACGATGAGGAGACCGGTTTGACGGGCAGGGACCGACGGAGACGGAGGAGGCGCAAGAGGAGAAACACCAGGTTGGATGAGCGTGTGGCTGCGGATGTTAAGATCACGAAGGAAGAGGAAAAGCTAGCCGCGCAGAGCTTAATGAAGTCTATGCTCATCAATGCTTTGCTAATTGGGTTATGGTGAGCCTCCCGGATGCGTTGAGATTAAGAGTCGCTAATTCAAACACGCAGGTACCTTTTTTCAATCTCTATCTCATTGGTGAGTGTATCGAATTCCCAGATATACTTGGCCAATTGCTAATCCGGTTCAGTATAACAAATGGATGTTTAAGAGCAACCCTGCGGATGGAGATAAATCGATCGTCTTCCCATTCCCATTATTTACAACCTGCCTTCACATGATTGTTCAATTCTCTCTCGCATCACTCGTCCTATTTCTCTTCCCAGCATTTCGTCCTCGGCATGATTCAATTACCAACCCTCATTCTTTCGGGAATCCGCCGCCCCGGCTAGAACCTGTGGATCCCAAGAAACCTCTCATGACTCGATGGTTCTATTTGACCCGCATTGGGCCTTGCGGAGCAGCCACTGGCCTGGACATAGGATTGGGAAATATGAGCCTCAAGTTTATATCCTTGACGTTCTTCAGTACGTCAAGCGCCTTTCTGCATACTCCCGGGCGCTAACAAGATTTTGTATAGCAATGTGTAAATCTTCGGCCCTTGGGTTCGTCTTGTTATTTGCGTTCCTTTTCCGCTTAGAACAGCCGTCATGGAAGCTCGTTTTCATCATTGTCACTATGACTATTGGTGTTGTGATGATGGTCGCCGGAGAGACGGCCTTCAACGCTCTTGGCTTCATTCTAGTCATGTCATCTGCTTTATCTTCGGGTTTCCGCTGGTCGTTGACCCAAATCCTGCTTCTTCGCAATCCTGCTACATCGAATCCATTCTCCTCGATATTCTTCCTTGCACCAATCATGTTCGTAAGCCTTCTGGCCATAGCTATTCCTGTTGAGGGATTTTCGGAGCTTAGTGAAGGTCTTTCCAACCTGATTGCGGCCAAAGGCAATGCCTTGGGAATTGCATTGCTAGTTTTTCCGGGTACTCTTGCGTTCCTCATGACATCTTCCGAGTTCGCTTTACTCAAGCGTACTAGCGTTGTGACGCTCAGCATCTGCGGAATTTTCAAAGAGGTTGTCACAATTAGCGCCGCGAATATCGTTTTCGATGACCATTTGACCCCAATTAACATCTCTGGTCTTCTCATCACCATTGGCAGTATAGGGGCGTACAACTATATTAAAATTAAGAAAATGAGAGATAAAGCAAGGATGGAAGCCCATCTGACAGCAGAGGAGTACGCACCGGTCTTATCTATAGACCCAGATGCTAGTGGCACTTCAACGACTGGCACAAGCACCAGGGGTCTTATTCGAACCAGCTTGAGCATACCTCCAATTCTATCCTCGGAGCGATCGGTGGTAGACAGTCCTGCCAGAGCTTCTGCAGTCAAGCGACCCGAAGACTTAGACTAAAGCGTGTCATATTTTATTTGTTAATCCGGTGCATTTTTGGGTATCTAGTTATACACTTACTTGGGTAATGCATCCCGGCGCGTTCACGGTGACTTGTTGATAGATATCTTGTTGGTCTCAGTTTTCTGGCACGGGAAAGCTATTACATAGAAGAGCGGTAAATTCAATATGGATTCAGAGCTTTTGTTTTGACGCATACGCACGGCAGATGGCATACCTTGGCCATGGACTATCCCTGGGATCGACACTTTTTGTAGTGGCAAGAAGAGTTATCGGTAAGCTGCAAATACCGCCCGAAGCTTAGGGAGGATCGTGCAGACGGTAATGTCGTCATCGCCAAGTTACGGAACCATCCCTTTCTCGAATGGACCGCCCATCATACCTGGACAATTTAAGGTGAGTATGACACCATGGTTCAACGCCCGACCCCACAATACAAGCCAATGTCGACAAGTAGTTCGCGAGTGTTTGCACGAATTTACGTCTGATCCCGGCCCCGGCTATGATCGTGAATGTTGGGTTGGTGTAATAGCCGCCAGTGTTCGCAATGATAATTTTATTCATTGATTCTTAACGATATATTCATTCATAAGGAGTGATAACAATTGGATAATCCGAAAGTCCTTATGAATGAATATTTATAATATTATGAATATATAGAGAGACTTAAAGCTCTTGCAGTATAGTAAAGGGATACCGAGGTGTAAATATAGGACCAATTTTACGCCGTACGTTCTGATATATACGCAAGAGTAAAATTATTTAGATTTGCTGACAATCACCTAGAAACACACGAGGCTTGGGCCTGTGAATATTAAGCGATTGAAGTGCTTGAAGTCGTAGGTAAGGGGAGGGGTTGTGGGGGGCTGGGGGGGGAGCTACTGGTGAATGTTGGGGGGACTACTTCGATTTAGTACAACACCATGCCAAGACTGGTAATCTACAATATCGCAATTATTCATTCATATCGCGATAAATCGGGTCTCTCATGAATACGAAGCGATAAGTGGTCAATTTGTTCATTCATTCATTACTGCGAACGCCGGCTGTAGCTGTTTCATGGCGTAATGCATCCCCTTTCATGGGAATGGGTTAGGCTCGGTACTGTAAAAGCGATTGTATTCTTAAAATCGAGCACCAAAAGTTACCTTAAGACCCCTAGCCTCCCGCTATGAAATTTCTTAAACGGACTTTGTGATACTGATTGCAGCGCGGGATATGAAGGCCCTTCAATGTAAATCGGTCACTTCAAATGAGCCCAATTGACGTTATACTGGCTATTATGGTAACCAACCAGAGGACTGGTGATAGGATCCTCATGTGTGCCATTTATCTGTTATTTCATTGGCCCTGCACTGACCACACGAGCAAATTTCGGCAACGTTTTGAGTCCAAGCTCCTCTGACAAACTCCAGCCTCTACGATGAACCCCGCCTCCCCATCGCTCTTTCACTCTCTTTACCTCTACGTCTTTTGACATACCTTGATCTTCATAAGAAAGTATGGCGTCAGCGACAGACATGCCCGAAACCCCGAGTACTCTCCTTGGTCGTGGTCTCTTTGGTCGCGGCGAAGAGGAGCCGCTGCTCGGTAGAGCTGGGGATGCGAGCCTGGAAGAAGGGAAGCCGCTTTATCACAACTTCTTGATCGGTAAGTTGCCCGGAAAATCACAAAATCTTTCGGATTGCGTTCATACTGATCTTTGAATTCTCCAGGAACTGGTGTTGTTGCGCAAGCAGGCATCTGGATTGTAAGCTCCAGACTGTTCCGTTGGACACAAAGGTGCTAACAAGACAAAGCTCATCGGCATAGTTTGGGGTGCCATCTTCTCCCACAAACTCATTTTTTTCTCCGCACACCCTGTATGTATATAATTGGCATTACAATAAAACATACGCTAACCCCCATACCCAGCTTCTCAACTCTGTAAATATGCTCAAACCGCTCTGCGTCCTCTCTCACCACTAACAATCACCTCAAGGCTGGCCTTCTTCTAGTGACCCAAGCAGCTCTCGTACTCCAGCCTACACACACGCCAGACCAGAAGCGGCAAGGTACTTATGTGCATCTCGCACTTAATGATCTTGGCATCGCCTGCCTCACCGCTGGCCTCGTCGTCATCGAGCTGAACAAGTTCGGACACCACGGAACACACTTCGAATCGCCACATGCGATCATGGGGTTGATCACCTACATTCTCCTACTCATCCAGGCCACTATTGGATTTACCCAGTATCTCGTTCCGCAGCTGTACGGCAGCGTAGATAATGCGAAGAAAATCTACAAATATCACAGGATGTCTGGATATGTTATTCTAACATTGGGATTGGCGACAGTGGCTGCGGCTACACAGACGGATTATAGCAAGGGCATCTTGCATATTCAGCTCTGGGCTGTGCTCGTGGCTTCAGTTGTCACTCTTGCTGGTGTATTACCTAGAATCAAGAAGCAAAAGCTTGGGTTGTGAGGACATCGAAAGCTCCTATCCTAAGGATAGGCCCATTATGCTCACGGCGACGGTTATAAATGGGAAAGAGTTTCTAATGGTAATATATTGTGGCGAGCGTGTATGGTGCGTGAATGGTAGCTCTTTGAAGTGTGGAAGATCATGGAGTGCAAATGGGTATACAATGGGATGAATAGGTAACTTTGGAGTTGCATCGGCGGTGTTCACTACGTTCTTTCTGACTTTTTGAATCTCACAGAATATTGGGCTCTTCGTAAGTTCTGGAGACCTCCCTTTATAGCTTGCATCTGTAGCTACGTGACACAGTTAATCTCTTTATGCAATCTGTGTTACTAGGTTAATTTCCCGGTCCAACTAAGAATGTTCATCTTCCACTAGCGCCTAAGACAGGAGGCGAAAATTGAAGGATATATAACTCCACTACAGTTCCTAACGAACCAGACAACACAAGCTCTTCCTCAATGGACCCTCGAAATTCTCTGTATAACAAAAATCCACAACGTGCCCCAACAGTGCTGCCATAGTGAATCCGAATGCTTCAGACACTGTTCCCACATCTTGCAGCAATGCTCCCATCGTAATTACCGACACCAATCTGAAAGCATCAGGCGCTCTTCCGATTTCTCACGGCAATGCCTCCGTTATCACCCCCGAGACGAACCCGGGCACAACCAACGTCCCTTGCCCACGTTGCTCTAAACTCATCCCCGTGGTTGCCATAAAAAGCACCATCTCCATCACCAACGCGAGTACAAACACCATCTCAAATAGCATCAGAACCATCAAACAAGATCTGGTAAAGGTGATACTTGTCTTGGTTTGGAGATCCTCATTGGGTTCAGCAGGGTCAAAATGGCATGAAGGATGGACTTGTACTCGGTTCTTGGTACTAGAAAGGAACTATGCTATTCTCAGAGGTGGTAGCTCGTTGAGCCATTAATTGATTACATTAATTGATTATGCGGACTTATGCTTTTAGATTATCTCAACTCTCGCTGTGCTACCTATCACATATCGGGGGGGCTGATTTGGCGCGGTTACGACCCGGGTTAATACGAGGTTAGGGCCACCCCTGCTGATAACGCGCCCGAACCCCGCACGAGGTCGCGCAGCAACCGCCCCCAAGTACTTTCGCACGCGATTTTGGGCGAAAAGGTACATAATTTGTGTTAGATTGGTACTTCTGGACGGTCGCGTAATGTTACTCTGAATTTATAACACCTAAACGGGCTCTATTCCTATATTAAGGCGTCTTAGTTGCTGTAGTATAGTCCTATATTAAGACATCTCGGTTACTATAGTATAGTCCTACATTAAGGCGTCTCGGTCAATGCAGTGCAGTCCTATATTGAGACGTTTCGGTCACTATAGTCCAGTCGTATATTAAGGCGTCTCGGTTATTACAGTGCAGTCCTATATTAAGACGTCTCGGTCACTAGTACAGTCCTACATTAAGACGTCTTGGTTATTGTAGTGCAGTCGTGCATTAAGGCGTCTTAGTTACTACAGTATAATCGTATATAGAGGCGTCTTAGTTACCGTAGTACAGTTATATATTAAGGCGTCTTAGTTACTACAGTAAAATAACTATTTAGATATTCTTATAAAGCTAATCCAAAGAACGCCGACCTCGTAGCTGTTCCAGCTGGTCAATAGCCTATCTCTCGTCTCTTGCCGTACCGTCTTCTACGCGCCGTCTTACATCCTTAATTATCTTACGGCGACGGCTGTAGAATATAGCCTCGCCATCGACCTGCTAGCGTGCCCCCTAGTAGCGATTAAGAGCTTTAATTAACGGCCCACCCGCTAGCCCTAAAGTCCACTTAGTCCAGAGCTGGAAGACCGAATTACCGCCTTAAAGCATTTTATATTTCCTTAGCAGCGCCTATAGGTTAAGAATAAATAGGAGAGATAGTTAAGTATTAGCTTGTGCCTGCGCTAGTAGGGGCAATGCGGATATAGTAGACGGCTGAGTAGGCAGTGCGGATATTATAGACGGCTGAGCGGGCGGTGCGGATATTATAGATGGCTGAGCGGACGGTACAGATATTGTAGACGGCTGAGCGGATGGTGCGGATATTGTAGACGGCGGCTGAGTAGGCAGTACGGATATTATAGACGGCTAAGCAGGCGGCGCGGATATGGTAGACGTTATGGTAGACGGCGTGGGCTCGCCTAAAGGTGGACGTATGGACTTTGTAGGCCCTATCCAGATACCCATCTTCCCTTGCTAGATCTATATAGGTGTGAATAATGCTAATAATCTTTCCATTTCGCCAAGGCGTTCTAAGATCGTCTGTACGCGTAATTGAACCCCCTTTATCTTGGAGATCGCGGCCTTATGTCTTAGCTTAGCTATGGCCTTATAGGCGGGCCAGTATTTCTGCATTGTTAGCTTATCTAGCGTAACTACGTTAGCTAGCGAGCTTTCTACCCGCGTAGCGAACCTCTAGTACTCCTCGCAGCCGAAGAGGGGGTCCTTCTATAGGGGGTGGAGTGGGAACTGCTTACGTAGGATTACTAAGTCCTGTAATAGGATTACCCTAAGCGCGCAGAGGAGGCGTAGAAATCCTAAGCCTGTAAGGTTAAGCCGTACGACCTTATTATCAGCCCTACCTGGGTAGTAGGCCTCTATGCGTTTTAGCCAGACGTTAGTCTTGGGCCATATCTTTAAACAGAGGGCCTCCTCTGGCACCTCCCGTGCGCGGGGGAGAAAGTAGCCCTTTTCTTCCTTTGGGAAGCCGGCAATCGACCGTATAAACGCACGGGGTAGGTAGCTAAGGTAGGCTCCCGTCATCGCGTCCGTATTCCAGCGTCCGGCCTGTCTAATTTAGGTCTCCTTAACGCCGCTAAGCTCGGCATGCCGGACGCTCTGCTTGCGGGTGCTATGGGTCTTCTCCTTTAAGTAAATTCCTACCCCCTAGAATATCTTTTTATTCTATTTAAACTGCGTATAATAGCTTAGCGG